>Ga0302215_10000375_pt1 | contig 32968 bp, 31 predicted proteins | sample II_Fen_N3_1_FD_194580 | JGI IMG/M metagenome (GOLD analysis project Ga0302215, IMG submission 194580) | Peat permafrost microbial communities from Stordalen Mire near Abisko, Sweden - II_Fen_N3_1 | ecosystem: Environmental > Terrestrial > Soil > Wetlands > Permafrost | place: Sweden: Abisko... | reverse complement strand
TGCATAAAGCGGCTTCTTATTGCTCCATATCCGAACATTGCGCGTCGGAGGTAGAAGACAAACTTACGGCATGGGGAGTTACGGCTGAACATAAGCAAGAAATCATCGAACGGTTGAAATCCGAAGACTTTATCAACGAGAAACGTTTCTGCACCTACTTTGTAAAGGATAAGTTCAGGTTCAACAAATGGGGGAAAATCAAGATTTCGTATGCCCTAAAGGCAAAAGGACTTGACAAGAATACCTTAGCTGATGCCATGAATACCATCGACGATGGTGAATACGAAGAACTGTTGGCTTCCATTCTAAAAACCAAACTAACCGGTTTAAAATACGAATTTGAGTACGAAAAACAAGGCAAACTGTTCCGTTTTGCTCAGAGCCGGGGATTTGAAAACAATGTTATAGAACGTGTCTTGAGAGGGATTTAAGATTTAAGACGAAAGACAAAAGATTAAAGATTAAAGACAAGAAACAGAGACACACAACTCAAAACTCTTCAAACATTCAAACATTCAAACCCTTCAAACTTCCACATGCGTTATTCAGCCAAAGAAGAAAAAGCCAACACGTTAACCCATGCCATTGGCATTGTCTTTGGGTTGATAGCCGGTACATTCCTGATTCAAAAAGCAATACTCTCGCAAAACAGTTGGGCTATTGTAAGTTATTCGGTTTATGCCATAGGCATGACCCTATCCTACCTCACTTCCACACTTTACCATATCGACAAAAACGAAAAGAGCAAAGAAGTTCGCCGTAAGTTTGACCATGCTGCCATATACTGCCACATTGCCGGGACATACACTCCATTTACGCTGGTTGTACTTCGGAATCAGGGAGCATGGGGATGGTCATTATTCGGAATTATCTGGGCGGCTGCAGCGGCAGGAGTATTGCTTAGCCTGTTTAAGCTAAAAAATGCCAGCAGGTTGGAAACAATCTGTTATGTGGCCATGGGTTGGGTCATGGTATTTGCTTTCAAGCCAATGATGGATATACTTTCCATAAATAATTCCATGAATGTATTGTGGTGGATTATCGCAGGTGGACTTTTCTACACAGTAGGTGCAGTGCTTTATTCCTTTAAAAAAATCCAATACATGCATGCTGTGTGGCATCTGTTTGTGTTGGGAGGAAGCGTGTGCCATGCAATGGCGATATGGAGCATTAAAATATAGGAGTAAGAGGCAAGAGGTAAGAGGTAAGGAGTGAAAATTAGAGATTATGTAACGTTCTGAAATAGGTTTACTTTTTGCAAATCTATTTCGAGACTAAACATTATGAAACAATCAAGTTCCTTGTCTCTTACCTCTTGCCTCTTGCCTCTTACCTCTTACCTCTTGCCTCTATTCAATAAATCCCCCCCCCAATATCTTGCCTCCCCTGTAAAAGACTGATGTTTGGCCGGGAGCAATGGATTCAAGGGGTTCGGCCAGTTCTACCCGGGCGCACCTGTTTTCAAGGAAAATAACCCGGCATAAGGTATTCTGTTTGCGGTAGCGAATGCGGCAAAACACATCGTAATCATCAGTAAACAGGTCTTTATCTACCACATTCACATCCCTGATCAGAAATTCAGTCTTGTACATGTTTGCCAATGAGACAAGCACGACTTCATTCGTCTTGGGAAGAATCTCCCTGACAAATACTTTCCGGTTTAAATGCATCAACCCCCGGCGCTGGCCAACCGTATAGAGTGGAAAACCTTCATGCTGCCCGAGTACTTTGCCTTCTTCATCGATAAAATTTCCGGGATAGATAAAGTGTTCAGGATGCGGAATGTGTTTTTTCAAGAAAGGACGGTAATCGCCTGAACAGAAACAGGCACCCAGGCTATCCTTTTTTTCAGAGACCCGCTTATATCCGCGGTTGGCAGCCAGAGTACGTACACCTGTTTTATGAAACTGTCCCAATGGGAAGATAATCCTGGAAAGTTGCGCCTGAGTCAATCCCCATAAAAAGAACGACTGGTCTTTATCGGGATCTATTCCTTCGGCAACAAAGTAATGGTTATTTTCATGAATAATATTCACATAATGTCCCATAGCCACTTTATCACAACCAAGCCTGTCAGCTTCTTCCAGTATTAGTTTCCACTTCAGCTCATTGTTGCACTTCACACAGGGGAACGGGGTACGTCCAGCAAGGTATTCATCGATAAAATACTGAACAATGCGCTCACGAAAGATATCCAGGGCATCATACGTTATATGCTTAATACCCAGTTGACCGGCAAGCCTTACAGCATCCTGCAAATGAGCATTCTCTCCTTCTTCCCAGAAACGAAAGGTGATGCCCACCACTTCATACCCCTGTTCCAATAAAAGAATGGCAGCAACCGAACTATCGGTGCCGCCACTCATTCCTAGCAATATTTTAGTTGATTGTTTTGTGTTCAATGTTCTGTGTTCCGTGTTTAGTTGATGAAACAAGAGTTAAGCAATTACATATTCAACTTAATCAACTCAATTAGCTTAATTAACTTAGTCAACCATTCAACTTAATCAACTACCTCAAAAAGGCAGATCACTTCCTTCGCCTGCTCCGGGAGCTGCGTCAAATGAAGGGGCTGGTGCTGAAAACGAAGATGCAGGTGCAGCTGAAGCACTCACAACATTTTTCTCAATCTTCCATGCACGGATCGTTGTATACCAACGACCGTTATATTCACGGCTTTCCACATCGAAGCTTACATTCACCTGATCGTCAATGGCAATAGGGAATTGATCGATCTTATCACCAAAAAGGTTGAAACATACTTTTTTAGGGTATTGATCGGCAGTTTCCAGCACATAATCCTGTGAACGCCAAGTTCCGTTCTTTCCCTGTCCGGTTGCTATTGGCAACACTGCAATAATTTTTCCTGATATATCCATTTTTCCAGTTCTTTAAATAATTATTTTTAGAACAGCAAAGATAATGAAGAAAAAATAAAGTGCAAGGGGGTAATTTAAGAAATCATGAGGTTTTATCGAAATGATTTTTAGAAATACACCCAAACAGGTTGTAATCTACATGTTAACAACATCCAACACTTTAATAGAAATCAATTTTCGAACTTAAACACGGCTGTTTTTGTTTTTATACCGGAAACCTGAAAATCGATCAATCCATAATATTATGAAGAAAAATATGAGTTCCTACGATAAATTAATCCGGCTTGGTTTATCGATCGTAATAATAATTCTGTATTACAAAGAAGTCGTAACGGGGACACTTGGCATCATAGCGCTCCTGTTTGCGCTCTTTCTAACCATAACCAGCCTGATAGGTTATTGCCCGATCTATCGCATCGTTGGAATAAAAACGTCAAATATGGAAGATGAAGACGAAGAATAATATCCGGCTTGAATGACGGACTTTTTTATAGTTATTTATCTTCAACAATTCTTCAGGCTGATTCTTCATCCAACTAATTTTATCTGTTACCAGCTCAACTTAAGCAATCCGGCTATATACTGATCAGTTTATTAACTTACAAGAGCTTACCTCTCGGCATACTGTAAATTATTAATTTTCAATTATTAATTTTTAATTACTTATGTGTTTTATTCATCCCGTTGATTGTAAAAAAGCAATCACAATACTGTCATTTTGCCATCTCAACTTTACAATAACAAAATAACTGTAAATAATGTAGGATGTATCTTTGTCAATTGGACAGTTTTTTGTACTTTTGTGGCGAAATTTAAAACTCAATTTTAAACTATAAATAAAATGATTAAAGTAGGTATCAATGGTTTTGGTCGCATCGGACGTTTAGTTTTCCGTGCTGCTCAAGAAAGAAACGATGTTCAAATCGTTGCAGTTAATGATCCATTCCTGGACATCGATTATTTAGTGTACATGTTGCAATACGACACCGTACACGGCAAATTTCAAGGCAAAATAGAAAACAAAGGTGGTAAATTGCACATCAACGATGTTGAAGTTGCATTCTTTGCTGAAAAAGATCCTGCTAACATTGGTTGGGGTGCTTCAGGTGCTGACTACGTTGTTGAATCAACAGGTGTTTTCACTACAGTAGAAAAAGCAAGTGCTCACTTAAGAGGTGGTGCCAAAAAAGTGGTTATCTCTGCACCTTCTAACGATGCTCCTATGTTCGTTTGTGGTGTTAACCTTGAAGCATACAAAAAAGACATGGATGTTGTTTCGAACGCATCTTGTACAACTAACTGTCTGGCTCCTTTGGCTAAAGTTATCAATGACAACTTCGGTATTGTTGAAGGTTTGATGACAACAGTTCACGCTGCTACAAATACTCAAAAAACAGTAGATGCTCCTTCTTCTAAAGACTGGAGAGGTGGCCGTTCTATCTTAGGTAACATTATCCCTTCTTCTACAGGAGCTGCTAAGGCAGTAGGTAAAGTTATCCCTGCATTAAACGGCAAGTTGACCGGTATGGCTTTCCGCGTACCAACAGCTGATGTTTCTGTAGTTGATTTAACAGTACGTTTGGAAAAAGCTGCTTCTTATGACGAAATCAAAGCTGCTATCAAAAAAGCTTCTGAAAACGAAATGAAAGGTATCCTTGGATATACTGAAGATTCAGTTGTATCTACCGACTTTATCCACGATGCACGCACATCTATCTTTGATGCCAATGCAGGTATTGCTTTGAACGGCAACTTCGTTAAACTGGTAAGCTGGTATGACAACGAGTGGGGTTATTCAAACAAAGTATTGGATTTGATCGCACACATGGATTCAGTAAAATAAGCTGACCAATATATAAATTTAAAAATCCCTTGTAACTTCTTGTTGCAAGGGATTTTTTATTATAAAAAACTTTATTCTACTTGTGAGAATTATTTTAGTTTAATAAATCTTTTCGATTTATCATTCCAAATCCATTTTTCTTCTTTATAAACATTATCCCAGGGATTTTGACCCGAATTACTGACAGTATCCTTTGGATTAACAATTAGGAGTCTGCTATCTTTTACAAATTTATAACCAAATCCAGAATCAGGTCCTGAATATACTTTTCCTGTTCTTACATCCACAATTGCACATCCTATGCATGGTGAGCCGCATCCCCAATAAGCAAAAGAAAAATATCCTGCAAAATTAACGCCATTATGTTTGTAATCATTTGAAATTCTCGTCTTATAAACTCTTGCTGTTGGATTGCTATTAAAATTTACCCGTGACATTTTACCGTAATAAATAGACTTTACTTTATAAAGCTTAAAGGATTCTTGTCCAATTACATTTAAAAAACCAACCAAAAAATCAATAAAAAAATCCTTTTCATTTATAGACAGCAATTAAATTTAACCCTTAATATTTATTCCATCAAATTCGTAAATGAAAAAGTACTTCCATCAAACAGCCCTTTATCGCTTAATTTTAATTTGGGAATAACCAGTAACGACATAAAAGCCAGTGTCATAAAAGGAGCCTTCAAGCCTGAACCCAACTCTTTTGCCATGGCATCAATTTCTTCGTATTGTTTTGAGATAACTGAACCTATGCCTTCAGACATGGTACCACCAACCGGCAGTGGCAAAAGGCAAGTCCGATCACCTTCACAAGCGAGGATACCACCCTTGCTTTCAATAATCTGATTGATAGCGGAAACAATTTCTTTATCTGATGTTCCTACTGCCACAATGTTATGGCTGTCGTGTGAAACCGTTGAAGCCAAAGCCCCACTTTTCAACCCTATATTCCTGATAAATCCAATGGCCGGTTCGGAAGGTTGATACCTGTTATAAACCACCAACTTAAGCACATCATTCTCAATATCCGAAATCACATTTCCATTTTCAACCTTTTGTTCAAACCATTCGTAATGTGTAAAAAGCTGGCCATCATCCACCAGTATCACTTTCAAGTTATCACCGATGGGTGTAAGCTGAAGCTGATCAACAGTAATTTTTTCAGCATTGAACTGATTAATAAGCTTAGTCGGATTATAACGTGAGTATGTTGGGGCACCATTTTCGGACACCTTTTTTCCGGCTATATACGTGGAGAGGATATCAAAATCATGCAGGTTATTCACAACATTAAAATCAGCAGGGTCACCAATCTGCAAGAGCCCGACATCAAGCTTATAGTGCTGGATTGGATTAAAAGAACATACCCGCAAAACTTCTATCGGATCGTACCCTTTTGCAACAGCACGCTTTACCAGAGAATTGATATGTCCGTTCTTTATCAGATCATCCGGATGTTTGTCATCAGAACAGAACATGATATTAATGGCATGTTTGTCCATAAGGGATAACAAATCATCAAAATTCTTGGCTGCACTCCCTTCACGGATCTGCACCTTCATTCCTAATGCAATTTTGGCTTCAGCATCAGCAATGGTCATACATTCATGGTCGGTTGAAATACCACCCCCTACATACGCAATCAGTTCTTCCTCCGTCAAATCGGGTGCATGTCCATCAACAGGCTTCCCAACAGCATGGGCTGCCTGGAGCTTAAGTAGTACCTGTTTGTTTTTATGTATCACACCCGGGAAATTCATCATTTCTGCCAGGAAATAAATATCTTCCCGTTGCAATAACTGCTCAACAGCATCCGCATCCAATTCAGCACCTGAGGTTTCAAACTTTGTGGAAGGAACACACGATGGCGCACCGAAATAAAACTTCATGGGCGATTGCTTCCCGTTTTCAATCATGTAGTCCACACCCTCTATTCCACAAACATTGGCAATCTCGTGCGGATCACACACACATGCCACCGTCCCGTGAACAACACTGTAACGGGCAAATTCGGCAGGCAACATCATGGAACTTTCTATATGAATATGTGCATCAACCAATCCCGGTATTATAAACCTGTCATCAACATCTTCAGCAGATTCAATGCTTTTAATTCTTCCGTTTTCAATTGTAACAATCCCTTTTGATATGGTCCTCTTTACCACATCCACTATATTTCCCGATATAGTCTGTATTCCCGACATATTATTTAGCATGCAATATTTTTAGTTATTATCCGATTAAAAGACAAAAGTACTCAAATTGTTCGACTCCTTTTTGAATTTATATTCATTAAAACCCATTTTGGTTATTATTGTTTTATCCATAAAAAAAATCCGGCACTTACATAAGCCCGGATTTAATTAAACTGAAACAGGTTATTAATGAATATTATGATCCACCTGCATCAACGAATTGATATCAGGAGCTCCATACAACGTAGTATTCGGACCGAAATAATAGACAATATTGTACATTTTTTCAGCGACCTGATGTGGAACCTTCACATGAATAAGTAAATTCAACACATTGGCACTTACACCAGTTTTAAGTGATTTCAAATCAAATGAGACAATCCCTTTTAAGTAATAAGTAGGAGCATCTCCATTTCCATTATGCCTGAATTCCAAATGTACCTTTCCATCCGTATATATTTTCGAAGCATCGGACACCAGATTAATATAGTGGGTTTTATTGTTTCCCAAATAAGCAAACTCAATATTCAGGAAATCATTTCCAATCCACATATCCCGAATTGTGATCGAGTCATGCCCGATACTATCCTGGGTAGCCGGAGTAATTTTAAAAATACCTTTCGTTAAAACTAATGAAGCATTATTCAATTGTACTTTACGCATGTAGGTGCTATCTACTTTCGTTACAGATAAAATGCTGTAATTAGCGATAATCCGTTGTCCATCTTTTGGAATAAACGACGGTACATTTGTTCCGGTTACCTGATAAAGCTGATTGTTATCCAACAAAAAGTTAAAATTACTACTTAAAGTTGGATTCTGGACAGTTGCAATATCAATACGATAATTATTATAGGTATAACCATTATTATAACCATCGTAATTGTAATCACATGCCATCAGTAGCGGCAGTAACATAAATAACAGTAAATAATTTGTACGTGATTTCATTGCTTACAAAATTTTTAGAAACCTTATTAAACTTAATTGACACAGTAATTTTAATGTAGCATTAATAATCAAATTTAGTGCCATTCTGTTTGAAGATTTAGAAAAATTAATTTTCTAAAATGTTTCACTTTCAACGTTGCAAGGGAGATTATTGATTTATTCAAAACTCAGGTAGGGTGCTATTTTAGCTATACTTTCCGGATTAAATTCAGACAACACATATAAATCTGCAATACTTTTTAGTTTTCCTTTTCTTCTCCTAAGTTCATAAATAGCTCTCGATTGATAAAAATTCAAATACGGATGACCCTTTAAGCGCTCAACACCAGCTACATTAATTTTTATTTTACGGACTAAATCCTGATTCACTTTACAAAAAGGACGAATACGCTCCAGATTTTCCTTACGCATGCCATAGATTTCACTCAATTGGTCCACTGATACAAAACCACCTGCAAGTTGTCGGAAACGAATTATTCCTTTAGCATATCCCCTACCGATACCATTCACCTGCATTAACAGTGTCGTATCAGCGGAATTTAATTCTACAATTAATTCTTTTTTTAATTCTTTTTGTTTTAAAAACAATGAATCTTTCTTAGTAAGTTTTTTTTCATGAATAGAAATATAAGGCTGCAGTTCCTTGAATTTCTCTGGTGTTAACCCGTATATTTTACCAAAATCGGTAGTAGTCCTAAACCAGCCCCCTTTACTTCGATATTTCAGGATATTGGAAGCAATAAAAGGCTTTACACCTAAACGAACCAGGGAGACTGAATCGGCTGTATTGGGATCAAACGAAAAGAGTGAATAAGGATTGTCTTTTTTGTAAGTTGGGTAGGTATAATATTTTTTATATTGTTCATCATATCGACGTTGCCGCTCAAGTCCGAGGATACTGTCCCGTGAAACCAATGATTTCTTAAACATCTCCACTTGAGACAGAAACGCAGAGCCGTCTTTTTCAGTTACCGGATAAAAATATTTCAATGTGTAGTTGGCAATCAGAGCAAGAACTATCAGCACAATAAGTACTATTATGCCTATCCGTTGACTTTTGGAAAAATAAAAGAAATCTTTCCACATAATTTAAAGTTCTTAGCAATTGAATGTATCGGAACAAAAAAACGCTCAAATATAGAAAATTATTTCGTGTTAACAAACACTTTCCTGACAAATCATAATGACACAAAAAAAAATGGACATCTCTGTTGAGAAGTCCATTTCATTATTGATCGTTGGAGCGGTAAGCGAGACTCGAACTCGTGACCCTCAGCTTGGGAAGCTGATGCTCTACCAACTGAGCTACTACCGCATACTTAAACCGATTTTACATTTCGGAGTGCAAATGTAACTTTTATTTTTTAAAATACAAATCAGTAAAGCCTATTTTATTTGCAATTTCTAAAATAAGTATATATAAAGTTGGAAAGATCATTTCACTATCCCTGAAAAACCCATAAATGCCATGGCTAAAAGCCCTGCAGTTATTAATGCTGCCGGAATACCCTCCATTCCTTTTGGCAGTTTCACCATGTTGAGTTGTTCGCGGATACCTGCAAACAGGATGAGTGCCAATCCAAAACCTATTGCAGTGGAAATGGCAAATACAACACTTTCCACCAGATTAAAATCCTTTTTGATTACAAGCAGTGCAACGCCTAATATGACGCAGTTGGTTGTAATTAATGGAAGATATACTCCTAAAGCCTGATATAACGGAGGAGAGACCTTTTTCAGCATTATTTCAACCAATTGAACCAATGCAGCGATAATCAGAATATACGTTATGGTTTGCAAAAATTGAATGTGATAAGGGTCAAGTACTGTCTTCTGAATTACATACGTAAAGATCGTAGCTATTGTCATCACAAAAGCAACAGCACCTGTCATTCCAATAGCCGTATTTATTTTTTTAGAGACACCTAAAAAAGGACAAATACCCAGGAATTGTGCCAATACTATATTGTTTACAAATACCGCGCTTATGAAGATTAGAATGAATGTCATTATTGTTGGTTGATTGGTTAATTGGTTGATGTGTTGATGTGTTGATTGGTTGATGTGTTGATTGGATAATTGGTTGATTGGTTGATTGGTTGATGTGTAACAAACTTGTTCTTATTAAACCCATTTAACCAATCAACTAAATAGCTAAACCGTTCTCTTTCTCAATTTATTCATGATAGCAATTAAATATCCTAAGACAATAAACGCTCCGGGAGCCAGTACAAAAATGAGTGCCCCGTAATTTTCAGGGAAAATGACATTGCCAAATACTTTTCCGGTTCCCAGCAATTCACGTAGGGTTCCCAGTAAGGTTAAAGCAAACGTGAATCCAAGTCCCATCCCTAAACCATCAAGAGCAGACCTGAAGACCGTATTTTTAGCAGCAAAAGCTTCAGCACGTCCCAGCACAATACAGTTCACTACTATCAATGGAATAAAAATTCCCAAACTTTCATAGATTACCGGGTAATAAGCATGTATCAGCATCTCTACCACACTTACAAATGTAGCGATTACAACGATATAGGCAGGAATACGTACTTTATCTGGGATGAAATTTTTCACTATGGATACTGCCACATTCGATCCGAACAAAACAAATAATGTGGCCAGCCCCATACACATTCCATTGAGGGCAGAGGTCGTGGTGGCTAATGTAGGGCAAATTCCCAGAATTAGAACAAATATCGGATTTTCTTTCATCAATCCGTTTAGTAGTACCTTAGAAGCAGAGTCTTTCATTTATTCTGTCCTTTCATTTCAATTTTATTGAGTGTTGAAGTTGAATCATTTTGATTTGCTTGCATCGAATCTGTTTTTATAACCAATTCACTTTCAGGTTCTATTATATTACTTTTAAATTCAAAATAAGCATTTCTAACAGCAAACAGAAATGCCCTTGAGGTAATGGTTGCCGCTGTTATTGCATCAATTTCCCCACCGTCTTTGCTGACATTTAAATTAGCCGTAGAAGCATTTTTACCCCTTATATTCTGTTTTCCTTTATTTGTTTTAAACCAGTCGACCATCCTGGCACCTAACCCCAGCGTTTCGTGTTGATCCAGAACAGAATAATTTATTATAATTCCGTCTTTGTTAAATCCCACAATAATATCTATATGCCCCTTGTACCCGTTATTTGAAGAAGATTCGACCGCAGCCCCCACCAACAAATTATTCTTATCGTAGGCTTTATACACTTTTGTTGTTTCAACCCCATTATTCATTTCAACAGGAATGGAATCAAAATGATCGTGAGCCGGTAATACTGCCTGAATTGCTTCCTTCTGTTTATTCTGACGGGAATTGTCAATCGATTTCTTCGTTAAGGAATAAACCGAGGCTAATGTAAACGCAGCAAATATTGCAATGCCAGAAAGCACCAATACCATATTTACAAAATTTGATTTTAATTTTTTCATACTTTCTTCATCTCCCCAAAACGTTTGGGTTTAACAAACTTATTAATTAATGGAGTAAATGCGTTCATGATTAATATTGCAAATGAAACACCTTCCGGATAAGCTCCAAAAACCCTTATAATAACGGTAATTATTCCAATTCCAACTCCATAAACCAACATGCCGCGTGTAGTCATTGGCGAAGTAACATAGTCGGTAGCCATAAAAACTGCTCCCAGCATGATCCCACCCGTCAACAAATGAAACTGGGCAGTGCCGATAAAAGCATCAGGATTTGCATAATGTAAAATCCCGGTAAAAACAGCAACAGTAAACAAGATACTTACTGGAATATGCCAGGTGATAATTTTACGGATCAACAGATAGGCTAATCCGATTAAAAGAGCCAGTGCTGACACTTCACCTATTGATCCACCAACGTTGCCAAGAAACAGTTGTAATGTATCAGGGACTTCACTAAACTGTCCTTTTAAAATTGCCAGGGGAGTAGCTGCCGTTACTGCATCCAGATAATCAGGATTCCACGGTATTGGTTTCGGCCAGGAAGTCATTTGTGCAGGAAAAGAGATTAATAAAAACACTCTGGCAACCAATGCCGGATTAAACGGATTGTTTCCTAAGCCTCCAAAACTCATTTTGGCAATGCCAATAGCAACAAAGGAACCGATAATAACTTCCCATACCGGAAGATTGGAAGGCAAATTAAAGGCAAGCAATATACCTGTTAATGCTGCCGAACCATCCGTAATGGTAATCGACCCTTTTAATACAAACCGCTGTATCAGGTATTCGAATAGCACACATGAAAGAACTGCCGTCGCACTTATTATCAGAGCACCAAGCCCAAAAAAATACAATCCAGCGATATAAGCAGGAATAAGGGCTATAAAAACCCCGTACATCTTGCTTGAAACGGTATCGCCACTATGTACGTGAGGTGCTGGTGATATGATTAAGTTATCCATAAATTCTTTACTTTAGTTTGAATGATTTGAAGAGTTTGAAGGTTTGAAGGGTTACGGTTTAAGAAGTTTGTCGGATTTACTTATCAAATTCTGTAAATCTTTCAAACATTCAAACTCTTCAAACTTTCAAACTCTATAAACTCTTCAGTTTATTTCTTCGCATGCCGATTACGTAATATCTTTCCTACAGTTGTCTTGCCATAACGAACATGATCAAGTAACGGACGATTTGAAGGACACGAGAAGGCACAGCAACCGCATTCTATACAATCCATGATGCGATCACCTTCCATTTCTGTCCACATACCCCGTTCGCTTTGGTTCATTAGCAAGTAGGGTTCCAGTCCCATAGGACAAGCAACAACACATTTAGCACAACGCATGCAATTTTTCATTTTCTTGCGGGCAGATTCAAGCGTTGGTATAAACAGTACTCCCGAAGTTCCTTTTGCCACACAAACTTCCAGGCTGCTTAATGCACGTCCCATCATGGGTCCGCCTGCTACAATCTTCCCAGTATCTTCAGGCACCCCACCAGCCTGTTCAACAATGTTGGCCAATGGTGTTCCAAGCCGTGCCCGGTAGTTGCCATGATTTTTCATAGACTTACCGGTTATGGTTAATATTCTTTCGAACAAAGGTTTATTCTTTTGAACTGCTTCATAAATGGCAAAGGTTGTCCCTACATTCTGAACCACTGCCCCTACTTCAATGGGCAATGTTCCGCTTGGCACCTGACGTCCGATGGTAGCATCAATTAATTGTTTTTCACCACCCTGTGGATATTGAACTTTCAACGGCATAATTTGTATGCCCTGAAAGGTCATTGCCAGTTTTTGCATGATCTCAATGGCATCTTTCTTGTTATTTTCGATACCCATTACTGCCCTGTTAACACCAATTGCCTTCATTAAGATGCTTACTCCAACCAGGATCTCTTCTGCCTTTTCAAGCATAAGCTGGTGATCGCACGTCAGATAAGGTTCACATTCAACGGCATTTATAATCAACACTTCGGCTGTCTTACCGGGCGGAGGTGAAAGCTTTACATGTGTTGGAAAGGTGGCACCACCCAATCCTACAATTCCGGAATCAGAAACTTTCTTTATTATTTCAGCAGGAGTCAGTTTACATTCCCTTATAATTTCGGGGCTTCTATCAATTGTATCCAGCCACTCATCACCTTTCACATCGATAAACACATGAGGCACCTTATAACCGGATGCATCAACGTGATCATCGATCTTAGCAACAATACCTGAAACTGAGGCATGCACATTCGCCGAAACAAATCCACTGGCCTTTCCGATGATCTGCCCTACTTTTACCTGATCACCTTGCGCAACTACCGGCAGGCTAGGCCCACCCAGATAGTGTCCCAGCGGAATAATAGCCTGTTGGGGTATGGTTGCAGCCTGTATTTTCATACCTGCCGATAATTTATTTTCTTTTGGGTGAATACCACCCATTTTGAATGTTTTCATTTGATTTGATATAATTGGCATCCCAGAGATTATAAGCAGTGAAAACCATATAAAACGTAAATCTAAATTACAGGATCAATAATTTTTTCACCTGTTTCTTTTCTGACCCTTCTTGCAGGGAAATTAAGTTCAACAATAGCATGTGTCGGACAAACCTCAACACATTTCCTGCATAAAGTACATTTTGCTGCATCGATACAGGCTAAATTGTTTGAAAAGGTAATGGCATCAAATGCACATTCCTTTATACATCTTTCACAACCTGTACAGGCAACACTACATGATTCAATGATCTTCTCGCCTTTATCCTTGTTGACACAATTGACATATATTCGGTGTGACTGAAGACCTTTTCTCCGCAGCTCAATGATTGCTTTCGGGCATGCTTTTACACACGCATTACAGGAAGTACATTTTTCCTCATCAACTTCCGGAAGCCGAGTCATTGGATTTATGTGAATAGCATCGAATTTACATGACACCTGGCAATCGCCAAACCCAAGGCAACCGTACGAACAACCCGTGTGACCACCATAAAGATTATGAGTTATAGCACATGTTTTCACTCCATCATATTGATTATTTTGAGGACGGACATCACAATTACCACCACAACGAACAACCGCAACCGTAGGGTGAAATGAACCCGGAACTTTACCAAGTATACCGGCAACTCTTTCCATTGTTTTCAATCCACCGACAGTACATACAAGCCCTTCAAGTGTCTCTGCATTTACACAAGCCATTGCAAATCCACGACAGCCGGGGAAACCACAACCTCCACAATTTACAGCAGGTAAAGCAGATTCAACTTCAGCTACCCGGGAATCTTCAAAAACCTTGAATTTTTTGGATACCAGAAAAAGAATTATTGCCGAAAAAATGCCTATCAGGGCTAGCGTTAGTATAGATATAATTAATATGTTCATTTCAAATTATGTTCGTTATTACGTTGTTACAATCTGCTGTAACGTTTTAAAAGTGTATTTTAGTATTAGTCAGTTACAACTTTTCTAATTTCAAATTTAAAATTAGCTTTCATTCTTTTATTGAATAATGAAAGGATAGCATAATATGGTACTAATACCAAAAGAGCAGCAACACCCGAAATTATTTCGTTTATTACGAATAAATGCAGAATAATTAATGTGATTAAAACAAGTATAAAGGGGAGAACAAAAGCCAGCAACACGGCGTAAAATCCTATTGATTGGCGACCGGTAAGAATGATATTTTCACCTTTTATAAAAGATGAATCCGAACTTTCGATATTTATAATTTTTTCCTGGTGATCAGAAACGGTACATGCCCCTTTTGCATCACAATCACTGCAAGCGGATTGCTGGGTAATCAAAACCTGAATAAGATTATTTTGAATATCTTTTATTATTCCGTTATGTTCTATGAGTTGAGCCATTCAAAATTGTATTCATTTCAATTCTCGAACAAAAATAGATAATAAATTGGAAGCATCTATGAAATTAATGGTAAAACAGTTTAGAAAAGGATAAAAATTACAAATTATATAAAATGCATTATAAATAATAAGCCCAAATCGGTAAATTTAAGTATAAAAACTACAATATATAATTTTCAACACAAAATAGATAATGGGCAAATTCAAGAATGAATTTCCTGAACCTGCCCATTTAAATTATATCAAATCCAGTTCAATTAGTTCCTGTATTTTTCTTTAGAGACAACTTAATTAATTCATATGGTTTTTGTTTAAGAAGTGGAACCAATGTATAATCCCAGGTTTCTTCAAATTCCCAGTTAGCCATCAAAGTCATTTTCTTAGGATAGTAATAAACTTGTTCTGGCTGTAACTTTTTGGCATAATCACCTGTATCCCATTTTCCATTTCCATTCTCATCCAGATACATACGCACATAGTAATCCCCGGGCTTTAGATATTCAAAAATTGTACCTTTTTCATTAGCCGGTTTTGTTGCGAGTACCGCATCTTTAGTATCAAGTACCTGAAGCATGGCTTTCGGGTTAAATGTCGACAACAGTAATTTTACACTTGAATATTCTTCGAGGGAACGTATTTTAAATTCTGTTTTTAACTTACTACTTGTCTTCTTATAAATGCTTGTAAATGCTGCGGAATCTATTCTTAATTCATAGGAAGTCTCCGCTTTCCATTTATAATCCAGAGCAAAAACCATTTTTGTGGAATCGACCTGCCGCCATTTAAAAGGAATCTGCTTAAATACTGTATCCACTTTCTGAGACAGTTTCACCTTCGTAAAATCAAGCTGTTCAAGGGGAGCTTCAAAATTCAGCAGGATTGGATTGTAAATTTCAAACACAGAGGACATATTCGTCGTGAATTTTAATGGCTCTTTTTTTTCTATTATTACTTTCCTGGCCAATTTTGCACGCGCATTTATCCGTACCTTTCGCATAGAAACATTAATTGTATCGGTAACCGGTTTTAACTGAAATAACGAGTCCGACTTTAAATAAGTCATTGCCATTTTTAATGTATCGGCTTTCCATACCACTGAATCCCTGATCCAATAAGTCAAACTATCCAATCCGGGGTTCTTTTGCAACAAATACTTTCCATCCCAATTAAAGTTTAACGGTTTTAATTCCGGCAATTTAGTCTGTGAAGCATTAAAAAACAACCTAAAAACAAAAGGTTCCTTGCGTTCATATTTTACAAAATACTGACGCTTTTTATTTTCTTTAAAATATTGAAGAGACAAATCATCTGGAAGAAAACGTGTTCCCATATACGTTCTGATACTATCAATTGTTGTTGAATCCCTCCAGGTGGTGTCTTTCATTTCTTCAATTCGTGTATAGGGAGCTACTAGTGAATCACGAAATGCAAGCCCTTCGCCCGGTTGAAACATATAATCCTGATTGGCATCACCCAATGCATAAACTTTATACTTGCCCTTCTTTACATTATTGATGGAAAACCTGCCATTTTCATCAGTTCTTCCTATCCGCATAAAAGGCTTTGTAGAAAATATTGAATCAGCGGTCTCCATGTAAATCCCGACTATAATTCCAGCTATTGGATTTAAATCTTCTGAGTTGATAACAGTTCCTGATATTTTCAACGTGTCGATTGTATTTCCGGTTGAAAATGAAAACAGATAATTTTTTATCACATTTTTTTCATTTACATCCGCAATTGCATCTCCAAAATTAATTGAATAGGTTGTGTTGTCCTTCAGTGGATCGTTTAGAGTTACAACTACTTTCCTCCCTAATGATTTTACATCAGGCTGTTTTTGCTGTGGAGGTGAGATAACAACATTTTCATTCGGCTTCTCTATTGAAACTATTTTATCAAAATCTATTTCAATTGATTTCTTTTTAAAGTTGAGGGCACCATTCCCCGGTATCGATCTCAATACACTGGGTGGTGTCAGGTCTTTCGGGCCACCCGTAGGTCCCTGTGCCCTATTAGCGCATGCATGAACCAATAACATGATAGCAAAAATAATCAGTACGGTTAATATCTTCGTTTTATTTTTCATATTTTCATTTAAAAGCTATTCTGCCGGTTGCAAAGTCAATACTTTATGTCCAATACGGCATCGCAGGCATTTTTTCTCATCACAATATTGTTTTTTCAATTGTATCAAAGCCTGACTGTCGAAAGCCGTTTCAGCTATTATACCTAGTTTATTCCAACCTGTCAGTATAGAATTCTTCTCAGCCTGAATTTTTTCCAACATCAGCAATGCCTTACTTTTCAATGCCTCATTATTTTTATGATCGGCATAACAAAACAGAAATGGGACAACCGTATTGATAATTATGCCATTTATAGATTGAGCACCGAGTTTTTTGACATGCAATGGACTTTCATTGGCGAACAAATAACGTGATTCCCAGTATTGCGAAGGTTTCGTTTCAAACAATTTCCGAAGAGATTCTATCTCAGGATCCTCAACTATTTTTGAAAACAATTTTGTTGAAGTATGTATCAATGCTGCAAATTGAGCAATCCTTACATGTGGAAAATTATCCGGGCGTAATCGTAAGAGCTTCCATTGAGAGCATGTCAGCGGATTAAGGCCATATTTAACCCGCAAGAAATCGTATTCTCTTTTTAATGTAACACAGTAATCATCTTGTTTATCCGGATTCAACAATCCGGCCTGACCAAACATCAAAGCTTCCAGTTGAAGTAGATTATCTTTATGCTTTCCTAAAACTGAAATAGAAAGCGATTTTGCCAAACCCTCAAACACCTGGCTATTAGTGCCAAAACCAAAGTTACGTGCTAAAGTAATATAAAAAGCGTCTTCCCAGTATTGGTTATTTTCAAGCAACAATTGCTCAATTGAATTCATTTTTTGCTCCAAACGTTCAGTCAGCAACGCACTTTTCCAACTTTGAATAAATATTGATGGGACTAAATTAATTTTATCCGAACAGGGAATCCATTTTTGCTCACTTAATAACTGGTCGTAATTAGTTTCAATACGTGTCGGATAATTCAATTCAAGTTGAGGTATACAATCACCGTCACCACGATAAATCTCACAATCAGCATGCAGAACAACGTGAAGTATGACACTGTCATATGCATTATCCGATTGGTGGTTATGTTTATACCATTCAGTTGAACAGGTATGGATTTCTACATTGCCTGCCCAAAGCGTTTCTCCTATTCTTATTTTGGCATTAAAAAAATCAGGTCCGGCATCAGTATTAATCCTGCCTACATCAATTACGTCTAATTTCTCACCAGCCGTTGTTTTCAGGTCATGATCTGTAAAAAGCCTGTTTTGCCAGACATAATGTAAAATGGATTCTTTCATGATATATGAATTATTAATAATTGACAATTAATAATCAGTCCAACGCTGAAATAAAAACTTTACTATCAAGTTCCAATCAAAAAATATCTTTGTTTCTTTCCTTTGCCTTTCTTAAAATGTAATTGAATGGTTAAAAACAATACATGATGTTGTTCGAATATCATTCTCTATTCCTCATCCCTCACTCCTCACTCCTTACCTACTACCTACTTCTTCCTAAAGCACATCAAACCTGTATCCTTTCGAATTCCAGTATTCAATGGCCAACGGCAATACGGCCAACATATTTCTCTCTGCTTTGATTGAATCATGGAAAACCACTAACGATCCATTTCGCGAATAGCGTTTTATATTATGCAAGATAGTTTCAGGAGATAAACTTTTATTAAAATCGTATGTGATCAGATCCCACATGACAATTTCATATCTGTCACGAAGTGCTCTTTTTTGTTTATTGTTTATCCTGCCAAATGGTGGACGGAATAATTTGCTGTCTATGCGCTCAGCTGCTTTTTCTACATTAGCCACATATTCATCGGTCGGAATGGATATACCTTTCAAATGATTGTGGGTATGATTTCCAGTCTTATGACCTCTTTTCAGTACTTCATTATATATTTCCGGATACTTTTCAACATTTTCACCCACACAAAAAAAGGTGGCTTTTATATTATACTCATCCAATAAATCAAGCACAAGAGGAGTAACCTCGGGCACAGGTCCATCGTCGAAAGTGACATAAATCACTTTCTCTGATGAATCTTTGCGCCAAAGAAGTTTTCCCAGAAAAGGACGTAATAAGTCGGGGAACTGAACATTCATTTACATTTGTACTTTTTTAGTATAACCCATGTAATGTGGCAGATATTTATCCATGATAGATTTTTGTTTTGCCCCGTCACAAATGCGTAAAACCTGATTCAAAACTGCCATGTTATGGCCGATCCGGTTAGAAACACTGTTTCGTTGGTCGACATCCAGACTTAAATACCAATCCAGGTTTTCAACACAATCTTTTGCAACCGCATCCATGATGGCATTTCCTTGTGCAGGTCTATGCAATTTGTAATAATAATCGGCTAACAGCGTCGAAATATAATCGTGACGCACAGTTGTTCCCGGAATCATTTTGTTACAATAGTCCAGTGCTTTATTAGCCCTTACTGTATCCCCTTTGGCCATCAAGGCTCCGATTAACTGGGAGAACATCGAACGATGAGTAGTACACATACGCAACGTATTTTCATCCAGATATACTTTAGGATCATTAATGTTACCATATTTGAACTTGTTCATCATATTATTGTACATTTCATCAACGTTTACCTGTGATCCGGCACCCTTCACTCCTATTGGCATGATCTGATAAGCCAGCCCTGTCAATTCAAAGTGGTCTTCGAGTCCTAAATAGTAATCAGTGCCAACAGTTACGGCAAAGTAAATTGGTCGTTTCCATTTGTTTTCTTTCAGCATTTCGATGATCATCAGCTCACTTTTGGTAAGTCTTCTTTTTAAATCGAAATTAATCTGAGGAATAATCTCAGAAGCCCTGTTAGCAGACAATGTACCGGTATTAATGACTTCTTTAGCATCGATTGGCAAATAGAGTTGTTTTGTTGGTATAAACGCTTCACCTTTCATTTTGGTCGACGAGTCGGAACTCAACACAAAATCCATAGCAGTCTTTACATCCAGAGGTTTTTGAAGTAGATCTTCCACCCACAGTACTTCATTTTTACCGGCCACATAATCTTTCGGCTGCCAGGAGATGGGTAGTGGAGCCGATGTATACGCTGCACGTTTCATTTGTCCGATATACCAATCTGTTTGCAAATAACTTAAATTACAAACACGTGCATCGGTACCTTTTCCTTCAACTTCCTGATTGTACCAAAGGGGGAAAGTATCGTTATCACCGTTGGTGAAAATAATAGCTTGCGGCTTAATAGAGGCAAGGTAATTTTGTCCAAAATCACGACAGGTATACCTATTGCTGCGATCATGGTCATTCCAGTTCTGTTGTGCCATTAATGCAGGTACACCCAAACATATAATTGTCACGACTACTGCACTTACTGTGCGTGGAATACCCGAAATATATTTGTCCAACCCTTTTAAGATTCCCAGTACACCCAACCCGATCCAGATGGTAAATGCATAGAACGAACCGGCATAGGCATAATCCCTTTCACGCGGCTGGTATGGCGATTGATTCAGATATACCACAATAGCTATACCCGTCAGGATAAAAAGCAACATGGTGATCCAAAAACCTTCCACTCCTTTTTTACCCCCGTAAATCAGGAATAACATTCCGAATATACCTAAGATTAATGGTAAAAGGTAATAGGTATTATGACCCTTATTATCTCTTAATTCAGAAGGGAGATTTTTCTGGTCGCCTACCAGCATATTATCAATCAGTCCAATCCCCGTAATCCAGTTACCACGGTCGATTTCGCCATATCCCTGTATATCATTCTGCCTGCCGCTAAAATTCCACATGAAGTAGCGCCAGTACATGAAATTCAACTGATAGTCGAAAAAGAAACGCATATTTTCAATAAAAGTTGGTTTGATATCGCTTTTTTGCTGACCGCAATAGTCATAGGTTATTGTTTCACCTGTAATCTTTCCCCAGGCTTTATAAGCTTCGATGGATTGCGGTTTATCGTCATACATTCGTGGAAACAGCATATTAAACCGTTCATCCATTACATAATCGGTTTTGTAACCGGTTATAATGTATTTGTCCTTATCTGTTGCCGAAGCCTTAGGTTGTTGGGTGTACGTTGCATCTCCCTGGGTTTGTTCAGGCACACACATATTCCCATCTACTCTTAGCTTCACCGGTGAATTGTATGTCCTGCCGTATAGTAACGGCGTATCACCATATTGTTCGCGGTTAAGATAGTATTTCAACGAAAATACATTGTCAGGATTGTTTTGATCCATAGTTGGATTTCCAGTCGAACGGATAACAATAACAGCATATGAAGAATACCCAATCAGCACAACAGTAATCATAAGTAAAACCGTATTTAACCATCTGGCACCGATATCTTTTCGTTTATAATAAAACAAACCTACCATTGCAGCAATAAGTATAATTCCTAATATTACATGACTTCCGTAAAAAGGAATCCCTACAATGGCAATACCCAATACAAAAGAAATGGCCATACGCAATTTGCTCTTGTTGACATACGTTTCATAAATACCCCATCCTAAAATGGCCAGAGTCAGTATGATATAAACAAACAAGCCGGTATTAAACGCAAATCCAAAATTATTTACAAACAATATCTCAAACCATCCTGCTACCTGTACAAAACCCGGGATTAAACCGTACAATACAGTGGCCAGGATAACAACACCAGCTACCAAAGCTACTATGACACCTTTTGCAGTAGGAGTATGTTTCTTGAAATAATACACAAGAACCAGAACCGGAATGGCCAGCAAGTTCAGAATGTGAACCCCGATAGACAATCCCATCATATAGGCAATAAATATCAGCCAACGATCTGAACCCGGACGATCGGCAACCCGTTCCCATTTCAGGATAAGCCAGAACACCAATGCCGTGAACAACGATGAAAAACCATACACTTCACCCTCGACAGCTGAAAACCAAAACGTATCCGAAAATGTATAAGCCAATGCGCCTACCATCCCGGCTCCTAAAATGGCTATTATATTTCCTGTGGTGTAATCATTTTCTGATTTGATGACTACTTTCCGTGCCAAATGTGTGATTGTCCAGAATAAAAACAAAATAGTAAATGCACTGCAAAATGCAGTCAATGAATTTACCATAATGGCTACATGACTTACATCTTTAGCAAACAATGAAAAGAAATGTCCCATCAACATGAAAAAAGGTGCTCCTGGTGGATGGCCTACATCAAGTTTAAATGCAGATGAAATAAACTCAGGGCAATCCCAGAAACTGGCAGTTGGCTCCATGGTTAGCAAATACGTCAATGCAGCAATAGCAAATGCTACCCATCCGAAGATGTTGTTCATTAATCTAAATCGTTTCATGTATGGCAATTATTAAATTTATTATTTGTTTGTACTATTTTGTTGTTTATGTTATTTTCTGAATTTTCTTATTCTTTATTTTCTGCGAACAAAAGTTCATGAAATTAAGTGTGTATGACGTTCTGTTTTCTCGTTATCAAGTGTTATTTTGTCTATTATCCTGACAGTTCAAGCTTTTTCCCTCATTTATTAAAAAAACGTTCAAAGATACAAAGAAAATTCAGTATGCGTGAAATGTGAAATTCTTTTTAGTTTAAATTAAAAGTTTCATTACAAAATGTTTATGCTAAAGCGGGAAACCTAATGAAAACAAGCTTGTATTTCTGAATATGATTAACCGTAAAGCGTTTTAAACCAAAATTTTTGTATTTATCTACCGAGGATGAATATATGCCGTAAAACTGATGATCCCATTTTATATTATTACTAACGGGGACGCTTAAAGACATGTTTCAAGCCTTTAGTGTCCCCGCTATAAAAAAATGAGGTTGAAAAAAAGAATCAGTAATTCATTAAAAAAATCTACTCTTTTAAATTTGCACTTTTTTTGATAACTCCATGTATGCAGGCATATATTTTTCTAATATAGAATTTTGTTTCGCTTGTTTACATACATTCAACACCTGATAAAGCATGCCGAAATTTTGACTCACCCGGTTTGAAACACTTTGTATCTGATATTTATTCAGGCTTAAATACCATCTCAGATTTTCGACACAATCTTTTGCCAATGCATCCATAATCGCATTTCCTTTGAGTGATTCGTTCAGTGAATAATAATACATGGCCAGTTGTAGTGAAGAATAGCTGTGCCGAACTGTTTCACCCGGAATCATTTTATTACAATAATCCAACGCTTTTTTGGCACGTGCCATCTCCCCTTTGTCTATCAACGCTCCAATCAGGCACACAAACATGGCCCTGTGTGTCAGGCAGGCATTCATTGTTGTTTCATCGAGATAGACTTTTGGGTCGGAGATATTCCCGTATTTGAATTTGTACATCATATTATTGTACATTTCATCAGTATTGACTCTCGGGCCTGCACCTTTTACCCCCACCGGCAAAATCTGATAAGCCATACCTGTTCTTTCAAAATGGTCGGTTAGACCCAGGTATTCACCTCCTATGGAGATTGCAAAATATACAGGGCGTTTCCAGTTGTTTTCTTTCAGCATCTCAATAATCATCAAATCACTTTTAGTGATTCTGCTTTTTATATCAAAATTGATTTGTGGAATGATTTCGGCTGTACGTGATGCAGGCATTGCTCCGGATTGAACAACCTGACGGGCATTAACCGGTAAATACAAATGATTGGTTGGAATATACGACATTCCTTTAACTTTAGTTTGCGGGTCATCACTTAAAATAAATTTAAATGCCGTCTTTACATCCAGTGCCGGGATTAAAGAATCTACCTCCACAACATCATTTTTACTTCCGGTGTAATCTTTTGGTTGCCATGAGATCGGAAGGGGTTGAGATGTATAAGCGGCTCGTTGCATTTGACCAATGTACCAGTCAGTTTGCAAATAACTCAAATTGCAGACCCGTATATCCGTACCGACTCCTTCCACCGACTGATTATACCATAACGGAAAGGTATCGTTATCCCCCATGGTAAAAATAATGGCATTCGGTTTACACGATTTCAGGTAGTTCTGCCCAAAGTCACGGCAAGTATACCGGTTGCTGCGATTGTGATCATCCAGATTTTGCTGTGCCATCAATGCAGGTACTCCCAAACAGAAAATGGTTACTACAACCGCTGTAACTGATTTCGGGATTTTGGGGAAGATTTGAGTTATCACTTTCGTGATTCCCAAGACTCCCATTCCTATCCAAATGCAAAAAGCATAGAAAGAACCTGCATAGGCATAATCACGTTCCCTGGGCTGATAAGGAGGTTGATTGAGATAAACTACAATGGCAATACCTGTAAGGATAAATAATAAAGCGATCAACCAGAATCCTTCGACTCCATATTTACCTCCATATATCATAAACAACATTCCAATTACCCCTAATAACAGAGGTAACATAAAATAAGTATTATGTCCTTTATTATCCCTGAGTTCAGATGGCAGGTTTTTTTGGTTTCCAACAAGTATATTATCAATAAAACCGATTCCGGTAATCCAGTTTCCATGATCTATTTCACCGTTCCCCTGGATATCGTTCTGTCGTCCGCTAAAATTCCACATAAAATACCTCCAGTACATGAAATTTACCTGATAGTTGAAAAAGAACCGCATATTTTCGATAAAAGTCGGTTTGATTTCACTCTTTTGCTGACCGCAATATTCATAATTCACAGTCTCTCCCGTAATTTGTCCCCATACCTTGTAAGCTTCGATATGTCGCGGATCAGGACTGTACATTCGTGGAAAGAACATATCAAAACGTTCATCCATAACAACTTCATTGTCGCCCTTGTGCCCGATGATTACATATTTGTCCTTATCAGTTGCTGAAGTTTTATTACCCACATTATAAAGTGGATGGCCCTGTTCCTTCATTACCGGGGTACACATATTCCCTTCCACTTTAAGTTTGTAGGGAGCATTAAAAGTTGAACCGAAAAGTAACGGAGTCTCACCATACTGTTCCCGGTTCAGGTAATATTTCAACGAAAACAAATTGTCAGGGTTATTCTGATCCATGGTTGGGTTTGCCCCCGAGCGGATAACAATGACAGTATACGAAGAGAAGCCAATCAGAATCATCGAAATCATAATCAAAAAAGTATTGACCCAACGCACACTGATTTTTGTCTTTTTAAAATAAAAAAAAGCACTTATGCCAGCAATGATCAAAATACCCAATAATATATTTCCACTGAAAAAAGGAAGCCCTTCCATTGTCAATGCCAACACAAATGACAATGCAATCCGAAGATAACTTTTATTACTATACGATTCATAAATACCCCAGGTTAAAAGCCCAATGGTCAAAATAATATAGACAAACAATCCTGTATTAAATCCAAACCCAAGTGTATTAACAAAGAAAAGTTCAAACCATGCTGACACTTCCAGAAAGCCAGGAATTAATCCGTACAAAACGGCTGCAAGCAATATCACACCGACCACCAGGGAAACCACTATCCCTTTTACCGATGGAGTATTTCTTTTGAAATAATACACCAGTACCAGGGCCGGAATAGTCAGTAAGTTTAATAAGTGAACTCCGATGGATAGTCCCATCATATAAGCGATCAAAATAAGCCAACGATCTGAGCCCTGATTGTCGGCAACTGTTTCCCATTTCAGTATAAGCCAAAATACCAACGCTGTGAACAATGCAGAGAAACCGTATACTTCAGCCTCTACTGCCGAAAACCAAAAAGTATCGGAAAAAGTATATGCCAGTGCACCCACCATTCCGGCACCCAGAATGCCAATGACATTTCCGGTACTGTAATCTTCTTCCGTTTTAATAACTACTTTTCGAGCCAGGTGTGTGATGGTCCAGAACAGAAATAGAATGGTAAAGGCACTGCATAAAGCGGTTAAAGAGTTTACCATGATGGCAACATGAGCGGTATCTTTTGCAAACAAGGAGAAAAGATGACCAACCAACATGGATAACGGCGCTCCGGGTGGATGACCTACATCGAGTTTAAATGCACTTGTAATAAATTCAGGACAATCCCAGAAACTGGCAGTTGGCTCCATAGTCAATAAATAAGTCACAGCAGCAATGGCAAAAGCTACCCATCCGAAGATGTTGTTCATTAATCTAAATCGCTTCATGTAGGGCAATTATTAAATTTATTATTTGTTTGTAATCTGTTTTTAATTATCCTGTTTTTAATTTCCTACGAACAATAGCTCATGAAATTAAGTGCAATTGACGTGCTGCTTTCTCATTTACAAATAAACCTTTGTCCTGCATTTTTCCTCGTCTGTCTTTTTTCCAATATTTATTAAAAAAACGTTCAAAGATACAAAGAAAATTCAGTTTCATTGAAATGTGAATTTCTTTTTAGTTTAAATAAAAAAATTAGCTCCAAATTGATTATCCAAAATATGGAAACGTCAGATAAAACCCTGTTAAGGAGTAAATTCAATTATCTTTTGCCTCATGATAATTCCATCTGCCAAAAGTTTGAAAACATTCACTTTTTTTTTGCATTTTAGAATACATTTGTCCACTCATCAATGAGGAGCAAATGAGAATTGGTTGAGAGTAGATTGAGGATTACCCTCACTGAGCCCTCAACCAACCCTCAACCCATCCTCAACCAATCCTCTCAATACAATAACGACGAATAGGCCAAAAATAGATTGCAAGGAATATGTTTCTTTAGAATGTTGGGAAGAAACAATTAGAAATTCATGAGAGTGCATGTTTAAAAATATTTAACGATCAACTAAAAAAATAATTTAAATTTAATTTCTTCATTTTCTCAAAGCATGAAGTTACAATTTGACATCCTGCATTCAAATTTAGTACTATTCCTTTCATTTCAGGTCGAAATATTTAAAAACAGAAAGCAATCAATCCGCATTCTGAAATTTGGATAAAAACTTAGAAGACAAATAATTATAGCATAAGCCCCGAAACAGTTTGTAGGTATTGTTGCAGTAAAAAAATAATCATATATTTGTCTTTTAAACCCCACAAAAAATCTTCTGAATGGAATCAATTTCAAGTTTTGCGGAATTAACGGCACACCTTACCAGTGTGAATAGCCGGAAACGCATGGCAGTAGCGAATGCTGTTGATTCACATACGTTGGATGCTGTGGTCAGGGCAGTTGACCTGGGAATCGTGGAAGCTTTTTTAATCGGTGATGTTGCTTCTATCGAATCGCCACACCTGTTCGAACAGAAGCTATCGCCTTTTATTCACATCATTGATATCCCCGAAGTTCATGTTGCCACACTCGAAGCTGTACGAATGGTAAAAGAGGGGGAAGCCGATATACTCATGAAAGGGCTGGTAAATACCGATGTATTGCTGCGGGCCATCCTGGACAAGGAGAAAGGAATTTTGCCTGCAGGGAAAGTCCTTACCTTCAATGCCGCGATGGAAATACCCGGATACCACAAACTGGTATTCTTTTCCGACCCGGTAGTCATTCCTTCACCCAACCTGGTACAACGTACCGCAATGATCAAATATTCAATAGAAATGGCGTATAAATTTGGCATTCCAAAGCCTAAGATTGCATTGATTCATGCTACTGAAGTAGCCAACCCGAAAATCCAGTATATGCAGGATTACCTGGACATCATGCAAATGTGGCGCAATGGTGAATTTGGGGATGTGATCATGGACGGGCCTCTGGATATTTTCCTGGCGCTTGATAAAGAACGTGGAAGCATAAAGAATGTTCCAACTCCTGTACTGGGGGATGCAGATATTCTTATTTTTCCAAACTTTGAATGCGCGAATTGCTTTTACAAGGGATTATCACTTTTTGCCGGTGCCGAGATGGGAGGATTACTGCAGGGTACCGACAAACCGGTGGTGTTGACTTCACGCAGCGAAAGCATTGATTCGAAGTTCTACAGCATTGCTATGGCGTGCGTGATAGCGTAATTTCACGTTCCGTGTTTCGTGTTCAATGTTCCGCGTTCCGCGTTTTGGGTAAGAAGCTTCGATTGTAGGTTCGATTGACAGATAAGATAATATCGCGAAGCAAATATCACCGAAGGTTAATATTACAAAGTAATATTATTTGGCTTTCAGGAATTCCACCATTTTCTTTGCCGCTTTGGAAGCAGCACCCGGTCCACCCAACGAGTCTTTCATAATGGCATATTCATGGAGCATGTTTTCCCGGTAGGTTTTATCATGCAGGATATTATCCAACTCTTTTGAAACATTCTCAACCGTAAAGAAATGAGCCATCAATTCTTTCACCACTTCTTTTTCGGCTACCAGGTTCACCAGCGAAATGTACTTTACCTTCACAAAGTAATCCTTTAACAGCATCATAAACCTGCCGAAATAAACATTGTACACTACTACCTGAGGAGTTCCAATCAGAGCCGTTTCAAGTGTTGCCGTACCTGAATTGACCACAGCAGCTTTAGCCTGTTGAAGCAATTCATAGGTTTGATTGAATGTAATCCGCACACTTTTATCATTCAAAAGGGATTTATAATATGACGGATCAATGCCGGGGGCACCTGCTATGACTGCCTGGTATTCAGGAAAACGCTGCGTGGCATGGATCATTCTGGGCAGACAGGCCGATATTTCCTGTTTTCGGCTACCGGCCAACAGGGCTATAATAGGTTTGCTTGTCAACTTATTTATTGTGCAGAATTCTTTAAAAGTCTGTTCTTGGTTTGGCCGCATATACACGGAATCAACTGACGGGTTTCCAATGTATTCAACGGGATAATTATGGCGGGCATAAAACGTAGTCTCAAAAGGAAAGATTGTGAATAATTTATCAACATACTCTTTGATGGCTTTAATCCGGTGTTCCTTCCATGCCCATATTTTAGGGGAAATATAATAATACACCGGGATATTCATGTTTTCTTTCGTAAAACGTGCCATAGGCAAATTAAAACCCGGATAATCTACTAAAATAACGACATCGGGTTGATAACTAATGATAGCCTTCTTACATTCGTTGATATTATTCAGCACTTTCCTGGCATTCTTCAATACTCCCCAAAATCCCATAAAAGCCATTTTACGATAATGCTTTATCATTTTCCCGCCCTGGGCCTGCATTAAATCACCTCCTAAAAAACAAAAATCAGCCTGAGTATCTTCTACCTTAAGCTCCCGCATTAAATTCGATGCATGCAAATCGCCTGAAGCCTCTCCGGCAATGATAAAGTATTTCATGATTTAGTTGATTGGTTAATTTGTTGATTGGTTGATTGGTTGATTGGTTAAATAGTTAATTGGTTGACTGAGTTGAATGGTTGATTGAATGTATTAAGTACCGGTTTCATTGGCCCGAATGAATCAATTACTAATTAGCCCGAATAGCTCGTTCTAACCAATCAACTAATTAACTTAATCAACTAATCAACTAATCAACTAAATTAACTAAGCATAAAGATACTGGCTACCAGATAAGGCATACCTCCCAGCATCATGCCAGTTGCTATTTTAAAGTTATCCATTTTGTAGAATACAAAAACAAAGAGCAAATTGGGCATGATAGAGAGCAACAACAATTTCCCCAGTATAATCCCCGGATAGAGTTGTTTCATGGTTTCTAAAAAGGATACATCTCCCGGGTAAAACCTGTTCAGGTAAATCCACATAAAAAGTACCGGAAGCAACAATCCGGGAACAAAACCATACAGGAAATGATTGAATCGTTCCATACAACAGATTTATTCTAAACTCCAGTTGCGTATTTTATCCATGACTTCATAGGCTGTCAGATCAATTTTTGTAGGCACAATGGAAATATAGCCATGGTCCAATGCCCATTCATCGGTATCTTCAGCTTCAGGTTCGTGATTTTCAAAGTAGCCTGTCAACCAGAAATAGGCACCGCCACGTGGATCAGTACGTTTGGCATATTCTTTTGTCCACCGACCATCACACTGGCGGGCAACACGTATTCCGGCTATTTCTCCCACCGGAGCATTCACATTCAGACATGTTGCGTGGGGCAAGCCATGCTGCAATGCTTCGCGTGTAATCTGCAACACGTATTTCTCTAAAAAAGAAAAGTCAGCATCCATCGTATGATCGTTTATGGAAAAGCCAATTGACAAGATCCCATTTTCACAACCTTCAAGTACTGCCCCCATGGTACCGGAATAGATCACATTAATAGCTGAGTTGGAACCGTGGTTTATTCCTGCTACTACCAAATCGGGTCTGCGTTCAACAATTTCATTCAAGGCTAACTTAACACAATCAGTTGGAGTGCCTGTACACATATAACGAACAAGTCCTTCTTTTTCTTCTATTTTCTTAAAACGAATAGGATGGGTAACTGTTAATGCATTCGACTGTGCCGAGCGGGCTCCATCGGGAGCTACTACAACTACATCACCTATTTGGGTCATTAACCGGGTTAATATCTCTATTCCCGGGGCATCGTGCCCATCATCATTCGTAATTAAAATCAATGGTTTGTTCATATCCAGTATATCTATATATCTATAATCTATCGTTTAAAGCAAATCTTCCATTATCAGTCTGGTTCAACCCTTGTTAAGTTTCCAACGTGTTGCATACAGGAATATCGAACTAACAATTATAAAATAGAGTAAATCCCTTGAATCGATCACTCCACGGCTCATTGATTTATAATGAGCATGAATTCCCAGAGAATCAATCAGTTGTACAGATTGGCCTGAAGTGAAAAAACCTGTCAGCACTTCAAAGCCATAGTAGGCAAAGAAGGATAGTACTACTGCCGCCACAAATGAAATAATTTGATTGCCCGAAAGCGATGAGGAAAAGGTACCAATGGCAACATATACGGCTGCCAGGAAAAACAGGCCGATAAATGATCCCCAGAATGCTCCGGAATCAACATTTCCTGCAGGTTCAGCCATTGAAGAAACCGAGAAATAATAAATTAAAACAGGGAGGATTGCCAGTGAAACCAATACAAGACCTGCCAGGTACTTTCCCAACACAATTTGCATTTTGCTCACAGGCTTTGTTACGAGTAGTTCCCAGGTTCCGGTTTGCACTTCTTCTGCAAAAAGGCGCATAGTGACAGCCGGGCAAAGAAACAGGAACAACCAGGGAGCCAGATAAAAAAGCCCATCGACATTGGCATAACCGGCATCAAGAATATTGTATTCACCTGGGACAACCCATAGAAACAGACCTGTGAGAATTAAAAAAATGCCAATAACAATGTATCCGGTTGCATTACTAAAAAAGGTACGCAATTCTTTTTTGAAAATTGTAAACATGGATTATGTGGTTCGATTACCGATTCTATTTCTTACTTTTTACTTTCAAAAGCCTTTATTTGCAATTGATTTTTGTTACATTTGCGGTGTCAAAGGTAACCAAAAAAAATGAATGGAAAAACAAATACCTCTCTCAAAACCATGAAATACACCCTTTTTTCCTTCATATTCATTTTATTGACAAATTTACTCCAAGCTCAAACAAGTGAACCATATAGTTTCAAAGTACAAGGCATTTACGGGACAATCGTCCCACACGACCAGCATGTAAAACCGCTGATTGAGGATCATGTTTTTGGAACGGAATTCTCTGTTGAATTTCAAACAGTGGGAGAAAAACCATGGCAGCAATTTAATGCATTCCCGGTTATCGGACTGGGAACTGTATGGCTCAACCTGGGAAATACAAAGCAACTGGGGAATGCCTTTGCACTTTATCCTTACATCAGTTTTCCCCTGATACGGTCAAGATATTTCAAATTAAACCTGAAAGCTGGTGCCGGAGTCAGCTACCTGACAAAAACATACCAAAACACAAACACGAATTCACAAGGAGAGGTTATACCTTTCGACAGCACAAATACAGCTATCGGATCACCGTTGAATGTGTATTTTTCCGGGGGAGGGAGTCTTGAAATACCCATCGGAAGGGGCTTCAGCTTAACAGCCGAATATACCTGGAACCATATATCGAATGGCAGTACTGTAGTTCCAAATTCAGGATTAAATCTATTGAATGGATTCGCAGGAATCAAATACTTTCCGGATTACAGGAAGTTCAGGTTCCCCCCTAAAAAGATACTTTCAGATATTCCACGTAAATTTACTTTTGAAATAATAGCTTCAGGAGGTTTTCGACAATCATACTATTTAGACAACCGGACATATCCGATTGCCTCCCTGGTACTGAGCGCTTACCGGCCTATAACCAATTACTACCGGATGGGCGCAGGAATTGATGTTTTCTACGATGGCGTTTACGACGGGACTTCTCTTTACAAAAGGACCTATATCACAACGAATGAATTGAGGAATAAATTAAGAATCGGCACTTCATGGCACCATGAAATGCTGCTAGGACGTTTAACCGCTGGTTTTGATTTTGGCATCTATCTGTACGACCCGCTTAAGAATACATCCCCTTACCTGGATGCCAGTAACGGATCATTAAACAAACCGCTCATCTACTCCTATGATATTAATAAAGAAGATGGTTGGTTTTACTCACGGGCTACTATGAAGTATGCCCTTGATAACAATATATTCATATCATTGGGTTTAAAAACCCACCTTCAGAAAGCTGAATTTATAGAATGGGGATTGGGGTACAGGTTTTAGGAATGAGGAATGAGGAATGAGGTGTGAGGTGTGAGGTATGAGGTATGAGGTATGAGGAATGATTTCCCCTAAACCACAATTGAATCAAGGAGCAGAGGGATTTCAGCAGCATCAATTCCATTGGCAATCAGAAAAGATTTATCCTCATTGAATGCTTC
>Ga0302215_10000373_pt1 | contig 33085 bp, 32 predicted proteins | sample II_Fen_N3_1_FD_194580 | JGI IMG/M metagenome (GOLD analysis project Ga0302215, IMG submission 194580) | Peat permafrost microbial communities from Stordalen Mire near Abisko, Sweden - II_Fen_N3_1 | ecosystem: Environmental > Terrestrial > Soil > Wetlands > Permafrost | place: Sweden: Abisko... | reverse complement strand
TGTTTTCCCAGAATTAGTTAGCGAATCCAACGGTATTAAATCAGTTCAATATGGTAACTTAGTCGCTCCTTTAATCGAAGCGGTTAAAGAACAACAAAAGGAAATCGAAAGTTTAAATGGTCGCATTAAAATTTTGGAAGCTCAGAAATAGTGATTTGTCCTGGGTTCCTAAAAGTGCTATAATAAATTTTGTTCTTATAAATTTGTAAATAAAATTTTAATAAACGTTCTCTGTTTTTTATCTTTTAGAAAACTTGTTCGTTTATTCTTTTACCTTATGCGCAGAACATCATCCGGTCCAATTTTAATCGGGGCAGCATTGGTAATCATCTTGGCTATTTTCGGCTATTTTGGCTATCAGCTATACCAACAAAACAAAAAAATCGAAGCTATTAAAACTGCTGTTGTCAGTGACGGCAATAAAATTACCAGTGTGGTAAATTTTATTAACACAAGTATCGCAAATGCTCAACAACAAACTAAAAAATAATTATAAACGCCCAGTCAGACGAAAAATTACGTCTGATAGCGATTTAACTTTTAACACTATGAGAAGAGAAACTATTATCCCATTAGTTATCGGTCTATTAGTTGGTGCTTTAGTTGTAATTTTTGTTCAATTCAACAATCAATTAAATAGCAATGCTGTTATTTTAACTCAATTAGAACAGGCTACTGCTTCTAACACTAAGAATGTTACTGATGTTATTAACTTCATTAACAGTGCTCAAAAAGGTGCTGCTGGTACAACTGCTACTGAAACTCCAGCGACTACTCCTGCTCAATAATTAATAATTATTAAGCGCTCAAAAAGCCCCATTTATTAATAGTAAATGGGGCTTTTTTATTGGGCTTATAACTGGTATAATTAACTTATTATGACACTTATTGAAGCTAAAAATAGAATAGAAAAACTCAAAAAAGAAATTGATCTTCATCGCTATAATTATCACGTGCTTGACCAAGAAACTATTTCGGCGGCCGCTCTTGATAGTTTAAAGATGGAGCTATTTCGGATTGAAAATGAATATCCAGAACTCATTACTCCTGATTCGCCAACTCAAAGAGTAGCCGGAGAAGTAAATGTTCGTTTTAAAAAGGTCACTCACACTAGGCCAATGATTTCGCTTTATGATGCTTTTTCAGAAAATGATATGCTCGAGTGGGAAAATCGTAATCGTCGTTTTTTAAACCAATCTTTGATTGATAATTACTATTGTGAATTGAAATTAGATGGTTTAGCGGTTGCTCTTCATTATGAAAATGGTTTATTAATAACCGCCGCTACTCGTGGCGATGGTAAGGTTGGTGAAGACGTGACTAACAATGTGCGTACTATCTCTAGTATCCCTTTACGCTTGCGCGAACCATCAATTAAAGAATTAGTTAATATTGGTCTTAGTGAAGATAATGCTAAAACATTTTTAGGTATTTTACAAAATGGTGAACTTGAACTACGCGGAGAAGCCATTATGTCTAATGCTGTTTTTGATAAACTGAACAAAAAATATGAACAGGAGGGTCGTCCGCTGCTAGCTAACACTAGAAATGCCGTTGCTGGTTCACTAAGACAACTAGATTCTAAAGTAACCGCTGAACGAGAGTTAGAATTTTTTGCTTATGATTTACTGATTGCTGATTATAATCGTGGTGAGATTATTACTAGTCGAGCTAGTGCTGATAAACTGGCTAATTTATTGGGTTTTAAAACTGTCAAACAAAATCGTGTTTGTCATGGTTTAAAAGAAGTCTTTGATTTTTATAACATGGTTGGCAAGAAGAGAGAATCTTTGCCTTATATAATTGATGGTACCGTAGTTAAATTTGACGATTTAAAAATGTGGGAAGTTTTAGGAGTAGTTGGTAAGGCCCCTCGTTATATGATGGCTTATAAGTTTTCTGCTGAACAAGCGACAACTAAAATTTTAGATATTGTGTGGCAAGTTGGTCGCACTGGGGCGCTAACTCCAACGGCTATTTTAGAACCAGTTAGTGTTGCCGGAGCCACTATCTCTCGCTCAACTCTGCATAACTTTGATGAAATTGAACGTTTAAATTTGATGATTGGTGATACGGTAATTATTGAACGAGCTGGTGATGTTATTCCTAAAGTAATTGAAGTTTTAGTTTCCTTACGAGACGGCTCTGAGCAAAAAGTTTATCCGCCTAAAATTTGTCCACGTTGCGAAGGGGAAGTAGAACGAGTCGAAGGTGAGGTGGCTTTCCGTTGTGTTAATAAAAAATGTTTTGCTAAAACACTTCAACAATTAATTCATTTTGTTTCTAAAGATGCGGTAGATATTTCTGGTTTGGGTAAAAAGTTAGTAGAACAATTTATTTCTGAAGGTTTAATTAAAGATGCGGCCGATATTTATAGTTTAAAAAAATCAGATTTATTAAGCTTAGAACGTTTTGCTGAAAAAAAAGCGGATAATGTAATCGAAGCAATTGCGACTCATAAATTAATTCCACTTAATCGTTTTATTTACGCTTTAGGTATTCGTCATGTCGGTCAAGAAAGCGCCCAGTTTCTCGCTGATAAGTTAGCTCTAGAAATTAAGACTACGGAAATTAGAGCTACTCAAGTGGCTGAATTTTTTGCCAAAACTGATTTAGAGAGTTGGCAAGAATTAGAAGACGTTGGCCCAGTGGTAGCTAAATCTTTATTTGAATTTTGGCGTGATGAACATAACTTACTTTTACTCAGTAAATTAGATGAATTAGATGTAAAAATATTATTAAGCCTTAAAGTTAGTGGTGGTGTTTTAGCTGATAAAACTTTTGTTTTAACCGGCACTTTAGAATCTTTATCACGTGGTGAGGCCAAGAAAAAGATTATGGCTTTAGGTGGTAAGGTAAAAGATAGTGTCGTTCGTGAAACTGATTATGTAGTTGTTGGTAGTGATCCTGGTAGTAAATTGGCTCAAGCTCAAAAATTAGGTGTTAAAGTCTTAGATGAAAATAACTTTTTGAAATTAATTTCATAAAAATATGGCGACTAAAATTAAACAAATTTTCGCTCACGAAATTATCGACAGTCGTGGTTGGCCAACAATTGAGGCTACTATCGTTTTAGATAATGGTTTAAGTGCTAGTGCGAGTGTTCCTACCGGTTCTTCGCTTCGTAACTTTGAAGCTTTAGAAAAAAGAGATGCTGATACTGCTCGTTATTTTGGACAAGGGGTTAAATTAGCTATTAAAAATATTGAAGATAAAATTGCTCCAGCCATAATCGGTTTATCACCGCTTAAACAATCAGAGATTGATAAAATCATGATTAATTTAGACGGTACTAGTGATAAACAACAGTTAGGGGCTAATGCTATCTTAGCCGTTTCTTTAGCTGTAGCTCGAGTTGCCGCTTTAGCTTCTAAAAAACCACTTTACGAATATTTAAATGAGGCTTTTTTTGATAAGACTAAGATGTTGATACCATCACCAATTTTAACAATGTTTAATGGCGGTTGCCATGGTGATACCAATTTAGATTTTCAAGAATATTTATTAGTTTTAAATAATCAGGCTAATCGTTTTTCAAAAGAGGCTCAACCTTTTGCCGAAATGTTACGAGCTGGTACCGAGATTTATCATTCCTTGGGAGAGTTATTAAATGAATCTGGCTATGACACTGACACTGGTGCTGAAGGTGGTTATGCTCCTGATATGGATTCCAGTATTCAGGCTTTAGAATTAATTATGGCGGCTACTATTGCGGCTGGTTATGATACTAAACAGGAAGCTAGACTAGGTATTGATGTTGGTTCATCTGCTCTTTATGATGAACTAGAAAAACAGTATATTTTTTCTTTAGATAGTAATCATTTCTCGAGCTCTAGTTTAATCGGTTTGTATAATGAATGGTTGCGTCGCTTTCCTTTAGTTTATTTAGAAGACCCCGTTGCCCCTGACGATCAAGTTGCTTGGCAACAAATTTCTGAAGAACTTAGTAATAAGCTTCTTTTGGCTGGAGACGATGTCTTTGCAAGCAATGCTACACGCCTTAGACCGGCCCTAAAAGACGGTTTAGCTAATACGGTAGTCATTATTCCCGGACAAGTAGGAACGTTGACAGAAAGCATAGAATGCCTTAAATTAGCCAGACGACATAACTATAAGATTGTAGTCAGTTCTCGTCGCGGTGAAACCAATGATGATTTTATTGCCGATTTAGCTGTGGCCTCGGCCGCTGATTATTTTAAGGGTGGTGCTCCAGTTCGTGGGGAACGCCTAGCTAAATGGAATCGACTGCTTATTTTAGAAAATATACTTTATGGACATAAGTAATGAAGACAATCCAGACCTTATACCAAGCAACACTGTCGTTCCTCGACCAGTAGTTTTAGTGTTGCTTGATTCTTGGGGAATCGCCCCAAAGCACCCTGGTAATGTTTTTGCTAATCTAAAACTCAAGACATTTTCCAGTTTAGTTAAAAATTATCCTTTAGCTCTTTTAAGTGCTGAGTCCAAAACTGTTAAAGAACGTTACCAAATTTTAGGAGCTTCTGGTTTGCTATCTAAATTAATTTCAGAAGCTGGTTTATCACAACTTAATTTAAGTGAAAGTGAAAAACTCTTAGCCTCTTGGCATCATTTTAATGGGGAACGAGATTCTTTACTGGCTAAAGAATCCTTGAAAGTTATTTCCTCAAAAACTGGTTTACGTTCTGAAAGTCCTGAACAGGTTTTACCAGAGATTATTAAAATTGCTTTAACTGATATTAAAAAAGGCCTTCATGATTTTTTGGTTATTAGTTTGTCTAATCTAGATTTAGTTTCCGAAAGTGGTGATTTAGAAGCCGCCAAATTAGCCGCTAAATTATTAGATAAAAATTTAGGTCGTTTAGCAGATGCTATTTTGAAACAGCATGGTGTCTTAATTGTAACAGCCGCTTATGGTCATGCTGAATCAATGATTAATATGGCTACTGAGTTGCCAGAGAATGGTATTACTAATAATCCGGTACCATTTATTATTGTTAGTCAGAATTACCAGGGAAGAACAATTGGTTTACCGGATACATTAGATGATGATTTAAGTCTAGTGGAATCAGTTGGTAATTTAGAAAACGTTACTCCGACAATTTTAAAAATTTTAAATATTCCTCTACCTGATGATATGGCAAGTAAGAGTCTTCTATAGTTAAAAAACCTTGTTTAAAAACAAGGTTTTTTTTATTTTTAGTTTTACATTAGAGTGGAATATTGATAAAATAATAGTATTAGTCATCTTTATTTATTTATGAAAAAAATTCAGATTTATCTAAGCCACCTGTCAGTTTTTGTTGTTCTAGCTATTATTGGTGTGGTGGTTTTTTATTTTATTCAACAAAGCATTAGTAAGAGCTTTGCTGATGACATGATTTGGACTACTGATATTTCTTTAACAGCTATTAATCCTGACCGTGTGCGTCGCTTAGGAGATTTATTACCAGGTAGTATTACGGGAAATGAAGATTTTGCTTTAGTTGATGATCAAGTACTTTCTTTTGGTACTTTATTTATGGCTAAAGGAATTGATTCTATTTATGTGTTGACGCAGAAAGACGACAAGATTTATTTTATTGCGGAATCAACCCCCCAAGGAGATCCTTTATATGTGACACCTGGAAAATTATATGAAAAAGCACCAGCGGAAGCCTATGAAGCTTTTAAAAATAATGTTCCAGTTTCTACTGCTAAGTATACCGATGAGTTTGGTACTTATACTTCCAAATTTACACCAATCATCAATAAACAAGGAGAACAAGTTGGTGTCTTAGGAGTCGATGTTGATTATAGTTATTATGATAAACAAATAAGGCAGGCCGGGGTAATTTTTTGGATAGTTTGGGTTTTTGTTTGTTTGTTTATCGATATCTTTTATTTATATTTAGTTAAATCAAGTAAATTAAAAAAGACTAGCTTAATCAGTGAACAAAAGATTATGGCGATTAGTAATTCTATTAATGATGGAATTGTCGTAGTTAACGGTGATGATCAAATAACTTTTTGGAATACCGCGAGTGAGAAAATTTTTGGTTTTTCTTTTAATGAAGTACTTGGTTTAAAGTTCATGGATGTAGTTAAAATGGATAAACCAATCAACCTTCGAACCGGTCAAGCTATTTCTAATTTTAAATTAAGCCTAGATAGTAATTATACTAGCAACACTTTAGAGATTAAATTAAAAAGAGATAAAAAAAATAATAAGTATTATGAATTGTCATTTACAATTACTAACATTAATGACGATCAGAATTTAGTAGCTATTTTTCATGACATTTCTAAGCATAAAGAAGAGCAGTTAGAGCTTGAAAGACAAACCAAAGAATTAGAAAAGCTTAATAATTTAATGATTGGACGAGAACTTAAAATGATAGAACTAAAGCGCAGTATTATGACTTTAAAAGATAAGAAATAGTTTTAAAAAAAGACTGCTTAATGAGCAGTCTTTTTTAATTGAAAAATAATTGTATTATAGGCACTCTCTGATGTCAGTAATGATATTATCTAAACGGTAATTAGCTTTAATATAATATTTATTTACGCCTAAATTAATATAACTTTTAACCTTGTCAGCGCTGGCAGTGTTCGAAACTATAAAGACCGGAATACTTTTCCATGCTTCATGACTCTTAATTTTAACTACTAAATCAAGACCATTTTCTTTACCTAATAAATAATGGTCTAACCAAATAACATCAATCTTATTAATGTCTTCTAGTAAACCATAAGCTTGTTCAGCGGTACGAGCGGTAACTACTGAAAAGCCACTTTTTTCTAATTTGATACGAATCGCATCAAGTAATGGTTTTTCATCTTCAACTACTAAAATTGTTTTTGTTTCTAAGATTGTAGGCATATAGTTATTCAATTTTTTTATCACCATCTTTTTTCTTCATACCAATTAGTGGTACCTCTAAAAAGAAAGTAGTTCCTTTATTTTCTTCTGATTTAAAACTTATTTTACCACCAGCGTGGTCAATAATTGATTTAATAATGTAAAGACCAAGACCAGTACCTTCGGTATCTTTTTCGCGAACATTCTCCGCTCTAAACAATTTTTGGAAAATTCTAGCTTGATCTTGCTTAGGAATTCCGTAACCAGTATCACTAACTTCGATTAATAAGTTCTTAGTATTACGAGTTAACTTTAAAGTAATCGAACCTGCTTCCGGGGTATATTTAACCGCATTGGATAATAAGTTTTGGAAAACAATTCTAAATAATTTGGGGTCAGCTTGAATAATCGGAATATCTTTAGCGTGATCAAAATTAGTTTTTAGTTTCTTTTGAAGAATTCCAGGCTTTAATTCGTTAAACACATCTTCTACCATTTTAACCACGTCTGTTGGCTCAGGATCAACCGCAAAAGTACCGAGTTCCAAACGAGAAACATTAAGTAGGGAATTAACTAGCTCTACCATTCTTTGATTGCCAGTGTAAATTTCTTTAACAAAGGATGATTGTTCATCATTTAATTTTCCGCCATCACCAGCGAGCAACATTTCTGCATACCAGTTAATACTAGATAGTGGTGTTCGAAGTTGATGGGAGGCTAGAGATACAAATTCGGTTTTAGTTTTATCAACCATTTTTTCGTGAGTAATGTCACGCTCAATACCAATAAAAAATTCAATTTCTAATTTATCATTTAAAACCGGAGAGATGGTTATTTTAGCATCATATAAATCACCATTCTTCTTTTTATTTTTTATTTCACCATCAAAAGTTTTTTTATCAGTTTTAATAGTTTTCCAAAGTTTTTCGTAATAAGATGTTGGCATTGGCTGAGCCCAAAGAGTACCAGCCTTTTTTCCTAAAGATTCTTTCGTGCTGTAGCCAGTGATTTTTTCTACACTTTGATTGCAATATAAAATTATACCTTCAATATCAGTAATAGTTACTAAATCAGAGGCATTATCTAAGGCTAATTTAAATTTTTCTAAATCTTTAGCTAGTAAATCAGTTTTATTCTTTTCGTCTTTAATATCATCTAGAATATTTAAAGTCGCTAACTTAGTATTATTTAGATAATCATTCTTTTCGTTAAGCGCCTTAGTTCTTTCTAAAACTTTTTCTTCTAAATCACCATAGTAATCTTTTAGCTTAGTTGTCATTTTAGAAAAGGAAATTCCTAGTTCTTCGATTTCGTCACCGCTAATAATATTATTTTTGATTTCTAAATCACCAGCAGTTACCCCCTTAGCCATTTTTTCCAATTCTTTAAGAGGCTTTAAATTTTTAGAAATTAAAAAATAAAGAATTATTAAAATTAATAATTGTGACAATAAGATTATGGAGGCTGACCAAGACGCTAAACTAATAGCATCAATGCTAAGAGCCCAAGAAGCATTTTCGGTTATTAGAAATAGTGGGTAATTATTGATTGGTAGAATTGAGATTAGTTCAGATTCTTTATCAGTAGCATCAAAAAACTTATAAATAGAAACTTCATTATTTTTTAAGTTATTTAGACTATCTTGAGCTTTTTGATATTGCAGTGGTTTAATATCAATTCCGATATATTTTTTCTCGGTCGTAATTTGATCTTTAATACTCAGTGCTAAAGACCCTAAGCTAGAAAGCATTCTTTCTTTTAGGTCTGAATAAATAATCACACCATAACGATCCGTAATCATTAAATGAGTATCTTTGTTATCTATTTCTTTATCAAGTAATCTATAAAAAGCATCGGGAATTAATTTTAAGGATAGAACACCAATGACTTGGCCACTGGCATTCTTGATTGGTTCGGCAAAATAATAACCTTGAATTTTGCTAGTAGCACCAACAGCAACATAAGTACTAGCTTTACCATTAAGAGCTTCTTTAAAGTAAGGTCTGAATGAGTAGTTATTGCCAGTAAATGTTGGTTCGGTAGAAATAATAGCGACCCCATCATTATTAAGAATGTATAGAGCGGCGTACTCTTTATTCATATTGAAGTTGTTTAAAAATTTTAAAGCCTCTTGAATATTGGCTTCGTTTGGGTTCTGCGTCCAATTACTTATTTCTGGGAAGTTAGCCAGATGTTTTGCTAGGTCACTAGAACTTTTTAAATAAGAAGATATCTTATAACTTTTTTCTAAGGCTAGTTCGTTTAAATCACTAGTTTTTTGCTTATCCATTTTATCGTAAGTGATAAAAGTGATAGCGGATATGATAATAACACTGTTAATTAGCAGTACTACCGCCACAGTGGTGATTATTTTTTTATTTATGGATTTAAAACGCATAATAAGGGCAGACTAAACTAGACCTTTAAAAATTTTTTAACTTTTTCAATAATTTCTGCTAAAGGAGTATTTGATTTAACAAAAAAGTCAACGGCCCCTAATTCCTGAGCTCGTTTAGAATCATCTTCCTGACTCAAGTTTGATAAGATTATTACCGGAGTTTTATTTTTATTTTTTTTCATTGCTTCCATTACACTGAAGCCATCCATTTTAGGCATCATGATATCAAGTAATACTAAATCGAATTTCTTTTCTTTCATTAAATCCAAAGCTTCTTCACCATTAACGGCAATATCAACTTCGAAACCAGATAAACTTAGTTTAAGTTGAAGGGCTTTAGCAATCGATCTTTCATCTTCAGCAATTAGTAGCTTTTTGGTGTTTGTTTTTGACATAATTTTTTCTATTTTATGTTTAAATATTATCATAATCTAGGTATTATTGAAATAGTTGTGATTGCCGAAATAGAAAATATTTGTTAAAATATATAAAATAGTAAGATTTTAATGGGCTAAAAAATTTATGAATAAAAAATCAACAAAAAATCAAGGATTTACTTTACTTGAACTTTTGATTGTAATAGCAATTATTGCTATTTTATCAGTCATCTTAGTACTTGTATTAGATCCTTCAGAAACTTTAAAGAAATCTCGTGACTCACAAAGAATGTCCGATTTATCTACTATTAAAACCGCTCTTGGTCTTTACTCCACTAGCGTAACAGCTCCTTACATGGCTGGTGTTGCTTCTAATGCTGGTTGTAAGGGAAGTACTTCATCTGATTCATCCTACGCTGCATCTGATAAAGTTTTCTATAGCTATCCAAGTGACGCTCCTGGAGCAGCTATTACCGATGCTACTCTAGATGGTGGAACCGCCTCAGTTCCTGCAGTTACACAAGTTACTAATGCTAACTTAGCTTTAACTGACGGTACTGGTTGGTTACCAGTTAACTTATCTGGTTTACCATCTGGTTCTCCAATTTCTAACTTACCAATCGATCCAGTAAACACTGTGGCTACTCCTTCGGCTGTAGCTAACACTGATTTAGTTTATCGTTATGTTTGTTCTGAAAAAACTTTAAAGTACGAAATCGACGCCAAACTTGAAAGTACTGCTTATACAGTTGATGATAACAAGATGGCTAAAGATGGTGGTAATAACGCTAACTACTTCGAAGTCGGAACTGACCTTAAATTATTAGGTACTGGTACTGATTTCTAATATTTATTCTTTCAAAACAGCCCCTTTGATTAGGGGCTGTTTTTTGTTATAATTTAGCATATATAAATTAAAATAATCAGACATTTTATGCTTACAAAATTCTTCTTTTCTGGGTTTTTAGTTTGGGCTCCTTTTGTTATTTCTGGGTTAATAATTTTGATATTAATTGCTAAAAAACTTATACCTAACTATAAGTATTTAAAATTTCTAAAGAAAATAAGTACTATTAAATTGGCTTATATTGTAATAGCTTTAACATTTTTATTTAATGTTTTACTAACAGTAATTCAATATTTTGTTTGGCATAATTCTCCATTTGCTCATTTCTTTTTACCACCATTTACACCTATTAATTATTTTCTTGGCTATATTTTTCTTCACTTTTGGTTTTCTATAATATTATCTTTTGTTTTTTCTTTAATTTTTTATTTTATTTTTACGTTAATTAAAAAATATCGTGATGATGTAGTTAACCGTGAAGAATTACCTTTAATTTTACTCGCTAGTCTATTAGTTGGTTGGCCAAAATTTGTGGTCTTTGTACCAACATTCTTTTTGGTCGCTTTAATTTTCTCAATCTCTAATTTATTAGTCTTTAAAAAGAAGAATAATAGTTTAAGTTGGCCCTTAATTATTAGTTTAATTATTGTCTTTTTAGGAGGCACTTATTTAATCAACTTATTATCTTTATCAGTGCTTATTATCTAGATTTTAATATGCTATAATAGTAGTATTAAACAAACTAAAACTTTGAAATAAGATGTACATCAAAGATGAAAAATTAAAGGAGTTATTAATTGATTCAGGCATGATTAGCGAGAAGTCTTTTGAGAGCGCTAAGGCTGAAGCTTTTCGTTCTGGTCAATCGATTACTAATGTTTTAATTGGTCGTGAAGATATTACCGAAGACTATTTATTAGAACTATTAGCTCCTTATTTTGGAGTAGCGATTATTAATCTTAAAAAAGTGGTTATTCCAGCTGAGACTTTAGCTATTTTGCCTGAGAATTATGCTAAGACTAAGGGGGCAGTTATTTTTGAATTTAATTCAGAAACTAAGATTGCTAAAATTGCGATGCTTAACCCTTTAGATTTAGAAACAATTAGTTTCATCCAAGCTAAATATGATTTATGGTTGGAAGTTTATTTAGTTTCTTCAGTTAGCTTATCTTTTGTTTTTAAACAATATCGCAAAACTATCGGTACTAACTTTAATCAAATTATTGAAGAGAGCATCAAACAGTCAATTTCTTTAAGTGGTGAAACTGACATGATGCGTATGGCCGAAGCTATTCCAATTGTTAGTATTTTAGATAGCGTTTTAGAAAATGCGGTGGTTATGAATGCCTCCGATATTCACTTTGAGCCATTACCAAAAAAATTATTAATTAGATATCGTGTTGACGGTGTAATGCAAGAAATTTTATCTTTACCGAAAGATATCAGCCCAATTTTAATTGCTCGTGTTAAAATTTTGGCCGGTATGCAAATTGATGAACATCGAATTCCTCAGGATGGTCGTTTTCACTTTACTTTAGAAGAGGGCAGTAAGGTGGATATTCGTGTTAATATCATGCCAGTTTTAAATGGTGAAAAAGTAGAAATGCGTTTACTTAAGAGTTCCGCTAAACCATTATCTTTAGTTGATTTGGGTGTTAATGAACAACTAGAGAGTGTTATTTTAGAAGAAATCAAAAAGCCTCATGGCATGATTTTAGTTACTGGTCCAACCGGTCATGGTAAGACCACAACTCTTTATTCAATTCTTCATATTTTAAATACTCCAAAAGTAAATATTACTACTATTGAAGATCCGATTGAATATGAAGTTTCTAGTATTAACCAAACTCAAGTTAATACCAAAGCTGGCATTACTTTCGCTAATGGTCTTCGGGCTTTGCTTCGTCAAAATCCAGACATTATCATGATTGGTGAAATTCGTGATAATGAAACGGCGGATATTGCGGTGCACTCGGCTTTAACTGGTCATTTAGTATTATCATCTTTGCATACTAATGACGCCCCATCAGCTGTTCCACGTTTGCTTGATATGGGTACGATGCCATTTTTATTATCATCCACTTTAAATTTAGTAATTGCTCAGCGTTTAGTTAGAAAAATTTGTACCTCTTGTGTAGAATCTTATAAATTACCAGTTAGTGTTAAAGCTTCAATTAATAAGCAATTGGAATTCGCTGGTTTGAGTGCTAAAGAACGCACTAAATTAGTTCCAAAAGAAGCTTATCACGGTAAAGGTTGTAAGGTTTGTGATGGTAGTGGTTTTGCTGGTCAAATTGGTATTTTTGAAATTATGGTGGTAAATGATAAAATTCGCTCTTTGATTACAGAGTCATTATCAGCTAATAAAATTCGTAAAGCCGCTTTAGACGAAGGGATGATTTCGATGTTTGAGGACGGTTTAGAAAAAGTTCAACGAGGTTTAACGACCATTGACGAAATATTAAGAGTAACTAGTGAATAATATAAATTATGAGCTTATTTGTTTACGAAGCCATTAATGAAGAGGGGAGAATAGTAGTTAGTGAAATAAACTCTCTCAACCGAGAAGAGGTAGTTTCGGTTTTAACTCAAAAAAAATTAACCCCAATTAAAATTGAATTAAAGGGTGCTAAGTCTGACTCAGGACCACTAGCCTCTAAGGCTCTTTTTGAAAATTTTAGTTCGCTTGATAAAATAATTTTAATCCGTAATTTAGCCGCCACGATTAAGGCTGGTTTAAGTTTAAGTGAGGCTTTAGAAATATTACTTGCCGATGCTAATAAAACTGTGGTTAGACAATTTCTACTTGAAGCTCAAACCGGTGTTTTAAATGGTCAACCATTGTCTCGTATTTTTGAAAATAATAGTCGTTATTTTTCACCAATTTTTGTGGGTATGATTAGGGCTGGTGAAAGTTCTGGTACTTTAGATAAATCTTTGGCGGAACTTAACCGTCATTTAAATCGGGAATATAATTTAATTAAAAAAGTAAAAGCCGCCTTAACTTATCCGGCTATTTTAGTGGTAGCGTCAATTGGTATTGTGATTGTAATGCTTACTTTTGTACTGCCAAGATTATCAAAATCTTTTGCACAAAATAATGTAAAATTGCCATTACTAACCAAAATTTTAGTTCAAATTAGTAATGCCTTAACTTTTAGCCCTATTCTTGATATCGCTGTTTTGGGCGCTTTAATTGGGGGCGTTATGTATTTCCGTAAAACTAAATTTGGTAAGAATATTATATCTTACTTAATGTTTAAAATTCCGGTGGTTAATAATTTAGTTAAAAAAATTGTTTTAGTTAGATTCTCTAGAACTTTAGGCGGTTTAATTAGTGGGGCTCTATCTATCTCCGAATCACTTACTTTAACCGCTAAGGCTGTTGGTAATGATCATTATGAGAAAGCTATTTTAGCGGCTAATGATGAAATTAAAAATGGTATTCCTTTGTCCCAAGCTTTAAAGAATAATCCTAAATTATTTCCTAATTTTTTAACTAGTTTAGTAGCGGTTGGTGAGAAGACTGGTACTTTGGATGTGGTCCTTAAGAATTTCTCTAATTTTTATGAAGACGATGTTTCTAATGCCTTAAAAGATTTGACCACTTTCTTAGAACCGATGTTGCTTCTATTTATGGGCTTAGTCGTAGCTTTAATTGCTTTATCAATTTTATTACCAATTTATCAAATGGTTGGCACTTTTAATTAATCGGCATGAAAATTAATAATTTACATCGCAGTGGTTTTACTCTTTTAGAACTGATGTTAGTGGTTGGTATTTTGGTAATCATCGCTACGATGTCTAAAGATTTTTACGGCAGTTTTGTTCCTAGCGCCCAGTTAGAAGATAATGCTAAAACAATTATTTATGATTTAAGAAATACTCGGGATAAAGCAATGAATGGTCAAGATGATAAATTGTGGGGCATTCACTTTGTAAATGGGGCTAGTGATTATTATGAAGTATTTTCTACTCCTAGTGATTACAGTGACGTAGCTAAATCAGTTTTAGTATCAGTATATTTAAGAAATGGAATTACTTTTAGCTCACCAGCGGAAGGTGTGAGTGTGGATATCATTTTTGGTAAAATTAACGGGCAGGTTGCTTCTTCTAGTATTACAATTAGCAACAGAAATAGTACCCGAACCATTTATGTTCAAGGACAAGGATTAATTAATTAAAAGCATGAAAAATAATTTTAAACAAAATGGTTCATTGCTTTTAGAATTACTGATTGTAATTGGAGTTATCGCAATTATTTTGCCGCTCGTTGCTCAGATTGTAGTTTCTAGTTTAAATATGAATAAATGGTCAACTGAAAATAAAGTAGCCTTGAATTTAGTTGATGAGGAACTTAAATCGATTGATGGGGTTGGTTTTGAAAAATGGCAGAATCTTTATGGTAAAATAAAACTTAGTTCGGCTCATTATTACACCACTAAATCGAGTGGTGCTTGGTCACTAGCTTTAGGTGATGAAAGTTTAACCGTTAACAATTTAAGTTATACTAGATATTTTACTATTTCTAATGTCTGTCGCGATGATACTACTAAATTAATTGTAACCGCTACTAGTACGCCACCATGTACTACTGGAAATAGTGACGATCCATCTACTCAAAAAATAACCGTGACGGTTTCTTGGCAAAATGGTACGCTTAGTAAAGATTATTATTTAACCCGTTGGCGTAATAAAGTCTGTGCTCAAAGTGCTTGGAGTGGCACAGGTTCTGGTCCAGTTGCTTGTCCGAGCTCCATTTATGAAAGTGCTACCAGTATCGATGTTAGTAGTAGTACTAGTATAAAATTGCAAGCTAATTAATAAAATAAAAATACATATTTAAAGTTAAAATTTATGAAGCTACCAAAATTAAAATTTACACTCAATGTTTTTTTAAGCTTTGTGTTACTTGTATCAATTTCTTTATCAGTTGTTAGAGTGATTCTAGCGGCTGCTCCTAATCCAGGTCATACTTGGGCCGAAATTGGTGATGTTTTAGTTAATTTGTCTAGTCAGGTAACTGGTAATTTGCCGGTTGCTAACGGTGGTAATGGAGCTGCCCCAGGTGCAGCTGATCAACTTATTGTTTCAGATTCAACTAGTGCAGCGACTTGGAGAACTTTACCAGACTGTTCTGGTAATGGTAAAGCACTTCGTTTTAATGCCTCTACTAATACCTTCGACTGTAATACTTTGCAATTTTACAATCAAAGTGTTACCACACCAGCAGCTGGTTTTGCTTCAGATACTTATTTAGCTGGTTCAGGAATCTCCATTCCATCGGTTGGATTACAGGCTGGAACCCGGTATCATGCTGTTTTTTATGTATCTAAGACAGCTCTTGGAACCGCAGCACCAACAATTAATATTCGTTATGGAACAACTAATACGGTTAGTGATACTTCTCGTTGTTTACTTACATTTACAGCTGGAACCGCAGCGGCCGATGAAGGAACTTTTGAAGTTTGGGCCACACTTAGAACGGTTGGTAGTGGTACTTCCGCGGTTATTCAGTGTGTGGGGCAGGTTCGTCATAGACTTACAACTACTGGTTTAGTAAATGCTGGCGCGATAGCAACTTATACTACAACTGGTGGTGGTTTTGATAGTACGGTGGCTAATAGTTATATCAGTACTAGTGTAAACGGTGGAACATCAGCTGCTTGGACGATTACTTTAGTACAAGCAGAATTAACCAATCTAAACTAATTTAGCTTCGAAAGCATTTAGCTTATGTTTTATATAAAAAAAATTAAAAATTTTTTACTAGTGTTTAGTTTAACACTAGTTTTTGCTGTGTCTTTTTCTAATCCCGCTAAAGCTAGTAGTGCTTTATCTTGCTCACTGACAACTGCTGCAGGTTGTGCTGGTACGGTTGTTTTAAGATTGTCTGGTTCAGTTAATGCCCATGCCGAATTACCTGGCCAAACAACTGCTAATTACGCAAGTAATGTTATTTGTTGTAGTGGTGTTGCTGGTTTAGGTACAACTTGTTCTGGTAATTATGCTAACATCGTTAAATTATCAGGGGTTACTAATGCTCATATTGAACAAAACACCCAAGCTAATTATGCTAATAACGCTTGTTTGTCGGTTAGCGCTGGAACAGTGACGATTGCTTATCAAGCCACTGATTGTACTGGCTATGATACCATTATTGCTTCAATGAAAAGTGTGACCAACTCTCACGTTGGTGGTCCAGCCGCTTATTCTGAATATAAAATCTGCGGTAAAGTTGTCGTACCGCCAACCTTAACTTCTTATACTAACACCACCGATACAACACTAAACTCGGCTAATTGTGCGACCACTGGTTGTGGGGCACGTATCGGCGGTGGGGCTGGTTTTAGACAATCTATTACCATTACTGGTATTGATTTTGGTACTGATCCAGGAGCAGCTAATCGTTCTACGGGAACTCATAACATCAAAATTGGTACTCATCAAATCGCTAGTGCTAATGTTACCGCTTGGAGTGATACTTCTATTACTTTTTTAACAGATTCAGCTGTGACAGGTGATACGGATGCAGATTGGGGAACAAATTTTGGTGGCACGAATGCCTTAACAGTGACTGCCGATGGCGGAACTAGTGTTACTGGTCTTAATTTTTATGTCTTACCACAAGTCACTTCTATAACCGTACCGACGGCAGTTTCTAATGCGGCTCGAGAATATAACGCCGCTGATACCGATGGTATCATTACTTTAAATGGTACTCGTTTTGGTACAGCCGTTACTGGTGGCTGGGTGAGAATTTTAGGTTGTGATTCATCAACTTGTTCTAGCCCAAGCGGCACCGCTGTTACAAATAGTTGGAGTAATACCGCTATTACGGTTCAAGTGCCAGCAGTAATTTCTGATAGTGTTTACACTGGTAGCGTGGTTATGCAACAGGGTACAGGCACTTCCAATAAAAGTCATACTTATACGGCTAGTGGCTTTATAATTTTGCCAAGAATTACTAGTTTGAGTCCAATGTCAGGTGTCGTTGGTGCTGCTGTTACCGTTAATGGAGACCACTTTTGTCAAAGTGGAACTTGTCCTGGCGCCTATGACACTAATAATAAAGTTACTTTTACATCAGCCTCAGTAGCTACTGTTTTTACTAGTTGGAGCAACACTGCTATTGTAACGGCTGTACCAACAACCGCCGTAGATGGCGTTGTTTCGGTAACTTCTAATACCTATACTTCCAATAATAGTGCCGCTTTTTCAGTTTTAAGTCCGGTGCCTAATGATCCAGCTAGTCCTAATCAGTTTATTAATTCAACTTTAACCTCGGCTTTAGGTGTTGGTTCATCAGCTAGTTCAACCAATTTATATTTAACGATGATCATGCAGTCTGATATTTCTGGTGGTACTTTATATCCACAAATTGAATATCAACCAGTGGGTACAGCTTTTACTTGTACTGGTACTGGTACTTGTGCGAGTGCCGTTGAAGGAACTGGCAAAGCTGGACCAGGTCCAATTGATTGTAGTGTGGCCGCAAATGGTTGTTCAGTTACCATTACCCCAGCTGATGGTGTTTATCATTGGCAAGCCCGTGTTAGACATTTAAGCGGTGGTACTAGTTATTATAGTAATTGGGTTTCGTATGGTGCTAATAGTGAAAGTGCTACTGATTTTAAAACTGATAAAACTGGTCCAGTAATTACTTTTGCCGGTGCAGATACTTGTGCCAGTGCGGCAACTTCAGTTTCTACCAACGGTGCCACAATTTCTTGGACAGTTAACGAATCGGCTACCGGACAATTAGAGTATAGTAAGAGCTCTACTTTAAGTTCATCAGTTAATACGGCTATTAATTCTAGTGCTTATAGCCATAGCTTTACTTTGAATAATTTAGATTCTAATACAACTTATTATTTTAGAGCAAAATCCGTTGACTCGATGAATAATGCTACTAATAGACCAAGCGTTTCTCCTTACTGTTCATTTACTACTGGTGGGGTAACTCAACCAGCCAAGACTACTAAATTCTATATGGGAGGTGTTCCAGGGATTTTAAGTGGTGGTACAGCGACTAGTTCTAGTTTTTCAGTTTATGTTCCAGAAAATTCCGTTTCAGTTATTAGTGCTTTTGTAGAACTTACTGGAATTTCACCTTCTTGGGGAACAAACAATATTTCCGTGGCTGTTAATGGTAAAGCAACTTCCACTTATAGTATTGCTTCAGGAGCTAATTCTTTTAAGGTTTTATATCCAGTAAGTGGCTCAAACTTAAATTTTGATCCAATTGCTAACACTTTAAATATTAGTCCAAGTGCGGATTTAAATATTAGTTCGGCTGAACTAGTTCTAACTTATTCTTTTGCTCCTTAGAAATATGACTATAGATTATTTTAAAGATAAAAAAAATTTAATAATCGCTGGCATAGTAATTTTAATAATTGCTGTTATTGTTTTAGCTATTTTTTTATTTAGAAAGAGTGGCCCTAGTAATATGAGTATTTTTGATCTTAAAACTTTTAAAGGTCAAATTATTGATGATGTTATTAAAATACCAGACACCACCAGTATTACTAATACTGAAGGTGAATTTGTGCCACGTGGAGAATACAATATTAAAATTAGACCACAATCAGAGAGAGAAGAAGTTTATATTTCTAAGGCTAAACTAACTTTAAAAATGGCTTATGATTTTGTAACCCCAGAAGTAGTTAAGTGGGCCGATGATCAAAAATTAGTTTTTATTAAATCAAACGGTGCCTTAGGTTTAGATGGTCGCTCTAGTTCTTGGCGTTTAGTTTATACTTCTAAGCAAAAAAATATGGCTTATGAAGTAATTATTTCTAGTGATAAAATAGTTAGTGCTAAAGAAATAAATTCCGTAATTTCCGGTTTTGATTTACCAAATAATTGGTATGACTCTTATGAGGCCATTGCGTCTTTACGTAACTTGTCGCAATTTACTGATGACACGGTGTCAGCCATTAGTTTTTATTATAGTATTTCTGAAAAGTCTTGGGCTTACGGACTGGCGACTGATAATGATAAAAAAACAACTTCAATGTGGGTAAAATAAAATGTGGACTATAAATTACAAAAGATTATCAATCATGTTTATTGTGGCAATTGTGGCATTGTCTCCTTTTTATTATGCAGTTTTAGCCGGTGATCAAATAAAATCAAATGTTTTTTTAGTTGGCTCCGGTAGCCAAACTAGTCAAATCAGCTCTCAGGTTGATTTACCAGTCACTCTTTTTATTGGTAATGATTTAACAGGGGTTACTAATCCAGTCAAAAGAAGTTTCTTTCGAGTAAGTGGTGTTTATACTGGTGGCGGCTCCTTACAATTAAAAATTAATAGTAGTAGCGCAACTGCTAAAACTTTTACATTGCCAACAGCTTCTTATCCAACAGAGTTTGAGTTTATCTACAAAGATGATTCTAATTTAATTAATCCTAGTAGCGCCGGTACTTATAGTTATACTTTAAATGTTATTCCGTCTGGCGTGACTATCTCTGGTTTAGCTTCGAAATTAGAAGTTACTTATCAATTTGCGCCAAGTTCTTGCGTTGATGGCGCTCCAGCTAATGAGAAAGTTAAAACTACAGAATTTTACGTCTCTCAAATTAATAGTCTTAGCCCATCAGCTACTTTGCCAGTTAATCTTTATATCGGTGATAACTTAACTGGTGTCACTAATCCTGTTAAGTCAGTTTATTTTGTAATTAGTGGTGTTTATACTAGTTCAGGAGTTTTAACTGCTGATTTAAATTCGGCTGGTGCTAAAAATTTTTCTTTACCTTCAGCGTCAGGACCAGCTAATTTTAATTTTATTTATAAAGATGATTCAGGGGTGATTAATCCAAGTAGCTCGGGAACTTATAGTTATAATTTAAATCTTAGTCAGATTGGTTTAAATATTTCTAATTTAAATGTTAAAGCAATTTTAACTTATCGCTATAAACCAGTTAGTTGTGGTGTTAGCTATCCACCTTACGGTGATTTAGTTTCCGCTATTTATGATTCTACCGCTAATACTGATGGTGCTGCTTATAATTCAATTATGTGGAAGGGGTCTCTAGGTGGTGCTAGTCTTGATAAGGGTCAGGTTTTATTTCAATTAGCTGCCTCAGATAGCACCTCTGGTCCTTGGAATTATGTTGGCGGAGCAACCTGTGGTTCTAGTGATTGGTATAATGCTGCTAGTGGAACGCCAGTTCAAATAGATTGTTATAGTCAGTTAAATAATAAACGATACTTTAAATACAAGCTTAGACTTTGCTCGGATGATTGTATTCTAAGTGGTAATACTACGCCGATTGTTGATGATGTTGTTGTTAATTTTAGTCCTTAAAGTTATGAAGTATAAATCAGGATTTACCTTAATTGAACTCGTTATTTATTTAGCAGTTTTATCAATTATTACGGTTGTAGTAGCTGATTCTTTTTTGATTTTAAATAAAGGGCGGGGTGGTGTAGAAGCTAAAAGTGAACTTAACTCTAATTTTCGTTTTGCAGTCGAAAAAATGAAGCGTGATATTGCTGCTGCCGATAATTTAGTTAGTCCTGATACTACCGCCGCTAGTAGTACTTTATTAAATCTAACAATAGCTAGTAGTTCAATAAAATATACTTTAAATAATAATCGAGTTACCAGACAAATTGACGCTCAAGCTTTTGAGTATATTACTTCTGATACCGTAAAAATTAATAGTTTATATTTTAATCGTTTAGAAAATACTAATTCAGTCTTAGGAAAAAAACGAATTAGTGTGGAACTTAATATCTCGGGAGCTTATAACAGCACTAGCCCTGATTGGCAATATAGTCAGAATGAGAAGACTAGTATTGATTTAAATAAAGATTTTTAGTATGAGAAATATTAAAAAACCAGGCATTGCCTCCATTCCAACTGTCGTTGTTTTAATGGCTCTGATTCTATCAGCTGGTGTTGTAATATCTTCAATTAGTATTTCCGATAACTTATCCGTTAGTCAGTCTAATGACTCTGATAAGGCTTTAAATTATGCTCAGTTAGGCTCTAAAGATGCTTTAGAGCGGATAGTTAGAAACAAAGATTACTTTGGTTCTTATACTCTAGAAATGGTTAGCGGTGGTTGTGTCGACCCTTTTAAAGGTTGTGTTACGGTAACTGCTGATGCCGCCTCTAATCCTAAAACCATTGATAGTCAGGGGCAGGTAAATGATGTTAAAAGAAAAATCCAGGTTAAGGTTAACCTGGACTCTAATGGACTAATTACTAACTATACTTGGCAAGAGTTATAATTATTTATTACCAATAATAATCTCTATATCAGAAGCGGCTTGATTATCAAGTGGTAGGACTACAAAATCGTAATTAGTACTTACGATTTTTTTAATTTCGCTGAGATATTTGGAATCAGCGTTAATGGTACTTTTTACTTTAATAGTAGTTATCGCTAAACTAGGTTGGCTATTGCTAGTGTTTATAACTTGATAGCTAGCAGCTGTTAATTTATTTTTTAAGTTAGCAGCTAATCCAGATTTTAAAGTAGAATTAATCACGCTAATGTTTGGTTTCTTCTCAATGACTATTGGCGCACTAGTAGCGTTTATTTCTGGTAGAGAAGTTGTGGCTATTTCCGGTGTTGTGCTAGCTACTATTATTTCACTGGTAGTAGCAACTGGGACCTCTATTACAGGAACGATTATTGTTGATTTTTGAAGACCAAGCTTATTAGCAATTATGGCGTAATTATCTAAATCTAATTGACCATATTTATTTTCAATTTCAGTACTAATCGGAGTGCTTAGAGCATTATTTACAGTACTACGTAAAAATTTAATAGCGTAAGTAAAGGTGATAATTAAAATCAGTAAATATAAAACAAAAATTAAGGCATAAATTATCCCTTCTTTGTTTACTTGATTTTCTTTTTTAGAATTATTGATGGGCATAAAAGCTACCAGTAATATTTATTGATGAATTATTTTCCCAGCCGGTATCGCTGGTTCCTAAATAGTTAATACTATCTATGGAAGCAAAGTATGGTAATTTTTCGAAATCTTGTAAGTAGCTGGTGAAGTTAGTGATATTAGCACCATCAATTGTTAAATTAAATTTAATAACTGTTAAAGCTACTGGGCCAGTAATATCGCTAACTACTTCCGGTTGGTTAAAAGTCAAATTTTGTTTAAAAGAATATTTTTTAGATAAACTTTCCATAGCGTCCACGAAAGATAAAACATTGTAAACGGATGGTAGAGCACTATCAATTTTAGCTTGATAATTTGGATCAACTTCTAAGAAATCGGTTTGAATCTTAGTGTTAACTTTTTCACGATTAACAATCAAATAATCCATTTCTTTTTTTTCACCCAAACTAAGATTAATTTTGTTAATTTGTTTGCTTAAAAAATAGATGGCACCAGCTGACAAAGCAATAATTATTAAAGCAATAATTATCTTGGTTATTATTTTGATTAGAAATTTATTTTTTAGCATATGGATTAACCTTTTAGTTTAAAGGCTATAGAAAAAGGAATATCAACTTTCTTGCCTAGGTTGTTTAAAGGAATATTTACATCTTGAAATAAACTAGAAGCTTCAAAAGATTGTTTTAATTTATTGATGGCGTCCCGATTAGCTGCCACACCAGTCATCGATAGTTCACCGCCAGCACTTGGAAGTGATAAATTATTAATAATGATATCAGTGGTTACTCGGTTTTTAACTTCATAGATAACTTTGCTCCAGGCAGTTTCTTTGTTAACTAAAGCACTAGTTTCGCTCATTAAATTATTAAAAGAACTAGCTTTGTCTCGCAGAGCTGCTGAGCTATCAGAACTGGATAATAAATTAAAAGAAGAAATCTGTTTGTTATAGTTATTTTGCATGGTTAACACCAGTGACCAAGCAGCCACAAAGATACCAACAAAGAATATTGATAAGGCGATACTAGCACCAACTAAGAAAGTAATTGTCGCGTTAGCTTTTTCTTGGCGGTAAGCTTTTTCGGTATCAACTTCCATCAAGCTAATCATCTTATCATCTTTTCTTGATACTAAACCTCTTAAAGCGGCTCCTAAAACAGTGGCCCATTTAACATTTTGAACTTGTTTAAGCTCATCAATTAATTCTAGACTTCTAGTTTTAAGGGGTAGTTTTTTAATTTCAGAATCTTGGAAGGGGCCAATTAAAATAATATTGCTAATAGTATTATTTAACCAATCTTGATAGTTAATTATTTTAGCAATTTCTTTATTTAAATTTTTACCAATTAAATCATTTGGTAATGATTGAGAAAATAGTAAGTTTTTATTTTTTATTAAATAGATGGAAGTATAGATAACCCCTCTTTCAATTACTAAGGTTGTCTCGTTGGGAGCTTGTTTTAGAGATCTGGCTAAACTTAGTTGATGACTCTCAATCGCGATAATTTTAATACCCGTCTTTTTTACCTTAGCGATTAAACTGGCAACATAATCACGCATTACGTAGCTTAATAGAACTTTAGTGCCATCAGCTTCTTCAATTTTCATCCAGTCACAGTAAATTTCTTCTTTCTTTTTTGGTAATTGTAATTCAATATTTAGATTCATGGCGTCACTGATTTTTTCGTCAGTCATGTTAGCGTTAAAATCATAGCTTTTAACAAAAACACGACTCGCTGGAATCGAAATAACTACATATTCTAATTTATGTTGTTTGATGAACTTTATTAATTTATTAGTTAGTGCTGTTTCACCAGCTAAAGCCTCTTTTTCACTTATTAACTCTTCAAGTAAAAGCTCGACTTTTAGTCCAGTTTTATCTTGTTTTAATTTAGAAAAACGAAAACCATCATCGGCTAATTCTAGGCCGCCGATGGCTTTTTCATTTAGGATAATATTTAATAAATTCATAAATAAAAACGGTATTTTACCTTCTTATTATATCATAATTTTTATTACGATACCAAATAAAAAACAGCCACTTTTTAAGCGGCTGTTTTTAAATATTTTTATTTAGAGAAAGAGGAAGCCAAGAACACTAACTGCGGCACCAATTAAACCACCGATTAGAACTTGAAGTGGAGTGTGTCCAATTTGTTCTAATTGTTTTGGGTAGGAGTTGTCTAAAAAATCATCTTCTTTTAAATCTTTAACTAAAACATTTAAAGTCTTACCATGTTGACCCAAGTAATTTCTTAAACCAATGGCGTCAGTAATTACGATTGTCATAAACACCAAAGCCAGAGCGAATTCAGGACTATAAAGACCAAGTTCCAAAGCGATAATAGTCGATAGCGAAACTACAGTAGCAGTGTGACCCGATGGCATATCGGAATAAGCAAAGATGTCACGCCACTTTAGTTTTTTTTGACGTTTAGTTTTAAGTAACACTTTTGTGCCTTGAGCTAAACAAAACGAAATCACTGGATAAGCAAAATAAGGTAGAATCATAAAATTAAACGTCTAAGTTAGTTACTTTCTTAGCGTGAGTTTGGATGAAATTTTTGCGAGGAGCAACGTTATCACCCATTAACATATCGAAGATTTGATCAGCCTTAGCAGCGTCTTCATTGGTTACTTGTTTAACGATACGCTTTAATGGATCCATAGTGGTTTCCCATAATTGTTCCGCGTTCATTTCACCTAAACCTTTGTATCTTTGAATGTTAATTTTAACTGTCTTCTTCTTATCATCTTTAGTTTCTTCAGTATTTTCATTTTCTTCAGCTTCAACAATTTCGTTTTCACCGTCATCAGTTTCTTCAACGACTTCAGCGTCGTCAGGTACGCCACCCATTTCAGTTACTAACTTAAGTTTTTCCTCGTCACTGTAAGCGTAGTGAACAGTAGAACCTTTCTTAAGTTGATATAGTGGTGGTTGAGCGATATAAACATGGCCGCCATTAATTAAGTGAGGGAAGTGACGGAAAAATAAAGTAAGTAATAATGTTCTGATATGAGCACCATCAACATCGGCATCGGTCATGATAATAATGCGGTGGTATCTTAATTTATCTAAATCAAATTGATCGTCAATATTAGTACCCATAGCAATTACCAAGTTTTTAATTTCTTGGTTAGCTAACATTTTATCCATACGAGCCCGTTCTACGTTTAAGATTTTACCTCTTAAAGGTAGGATGGCTTGAAAATGACGATTACGTCCTTGCTTAGCAGAACCACCCGCAGAGTCTCCCTCAACGATGTAAAGTTCGCACTCTTCAGGGTGACGAGAAGAACAGTCAGCTAATTTACCAGGCAAAGTCATACCTTCTAAGGCACCTTTTCTTAAAATAGTGGCCCGAGCGGAACGAGCGGCAAGTCTTGCTTGAGAAGATAAAACACATTTTCCGATAATAGCCTCAGCTTCTTTTGGATGTTCTTCCAAAAAAGTATTAAAAGCTTCACCGAAAGTTTGTTCAACATAACCTTTCATTTCGGCGTTACCAAGTTTACCCTTAGTTTGACCTTCAAATTGTGGATCTGGTAATTTAACACTGATAATAACTGTTAAACCTTCACGAACATCTTCACCAGTTAAATTTTCTTGTTTTTCTTTTAGTAAATTTTTACTGCGTCCGTAATTATTTAAAGTTCTAGTTAATGCTGTTCTAAAACCAACCATGTGAGTTCCGCCTTCAGGATTATGAATGTTGTTAGCGAACGCAATGGCAGTTTCGTTATATTCATCGTTATATTGCAAAGCAACTTCTACCTTACAATCATTAACATCTTTATCGACATAGAAAATAGTATCGTGTTTATTAGTTTTACCACGATGTAAAGATTTTACATAAGACTTAATACCACCCTCAAAATGGAATTTATATTTTTTCTCACGATGACCATCACGTTCGTCACGAATATTGATAGTAATTCCTTTAGTAAGATATGTTTGTTGTCTTAAACGATCTAAAATTTTACCCCAGTTATATTCAGTTTCGGTAAAAATAGTATCATCAGCTTGGAAGGTAATAGTAGTTCCGTTTTCAGTGCTCTTACCAACTTCTTTAACTGGAGCTTGAGGAATACCAATCTTAAATTCTTGCATGTAAGCTTTGCCGTCACGGCGAACTTCTGCTTTAAGATAAGTACTTAAGGCATTAACTACAGAAACACCTACACCATGTAAACCACCAGAAACTTTATAACCACCACCACCGAATTTTCCACCGGCGTGTAATTTAGTTAAAACGGTTTCTAAAGCGGAGATACCAGTGGCCTTCATTTTCTCAACTGGAATACCACGACCGTTATCAGCCACGGAGACCATATTGTTCTTACCAAGCACAACGGTGATTTCGGTAGCATAACCAGCCATCGCTTCATCGATAGAGTTATCAACGACTTCCCAGATTAAATGATGTAAGCCGGCAGAAGAGGTAGAACCAATGTACATACCAGGACGTTTGCGAACCGGATCAAGGCCTTCTAAGACTGTGATGGCGTCAGCGCCGTAGCTGTTTTTTTTGTCTTGTTCACTCATAAACATAAAAAACGCCTAGAAACTAGGAGTATTTCAATTAATTTTAAAACCTTATTACTTATATTATAGCAGTTAAATTTAGGCTTAGCAAACAGGCTCTAAAGTCTTACTATTGACATTATTTAATAAATGTGATATAGTTTAACCATTAATAAAGTAACTTGAAAACTAAATATTCACCAAAACAAGTAGTAAAAATGAAAAAGTTAATTTTTTCTTTCGTGATTTTATTTGCCGCTATGACGGCCAGTGTTAACGCTCAATCAATCGCTCCGGTTCAAACACATGATTCAGAATTTCTGCAAATTTACCATCAGGCTATTGAATTAAACAAGGGAACTTATCCTGACTTTAAAAAAATTCCGGTTGACGCTCCTGTGGCATTTCCGAACTATGACCAGGATGGTAGCATTATTTACTTCCCGGCAAGATTACCAGAAAATGGTAAAAATGATTGCATTTGGTACCTAACATCGGAATATCAGAAATTGAAAGCTGAATACGATGCTAATAAATCGAAAACTGTAGAACCAGATTCTACTATTTCTAAAAAACCGGCCAAGGATTTGATTAAAAATTCGTCAGAAAATGTTAACTATGATTATTGGGCAGGGCTTGGTCTTATAGTATTGGTTTTACTGATAATTGTTATTTATTTACTTTATCGTTTTCGATCAGACCTATTTGGAGGTAGACAAAACATTAATCGCAACCCAGTTGTCCGTGGTGGTTTATCAAATAACCCCGCTGAAGCCGGCGCTCAGATTGCCGCTCTAATCCCTGGATCAAGAGTTGTTAAATCGGAACGTGGCCGCTTAATTGGTTCTACTCCCGCTAAAGTAAAGATGAATTTTTCTGACGGAATTAAGAAAGTAAAACTTGTTTCTGGTGAAGAGTACTATCGCATTACACAGGATAACGGAACTATTCGTTATGCTCGTAAGGCTTGTGGAAACTTAACTGATGGCTCTATTGCTAATTTACCTGAAGGCTGGACTTTTGTACCTAGCACTGAAGAAAACTCTAATTGGACTGCTCCTAAAGTAGAAGAAAAAAATCCAGAAACGGAAGTCAAAAATGACACTACTACTGAAGAAAAATTTCCAAGTGAAGTTGTTGTTCATCTGGTTAACGATTCCACTTTAACTGGTAAGGACGTGGCTACCATTTTGGAAGCCGCTGGTAAAATGGGTAATGTGCCTTTATTAATTGCAGTCGGTGACTTGTTCATTGAATTTCCTTCTAAAAAAGAAGAATAACGAATAATCGTTAAACTTTATAACCCATCTCTCTGTAAAGAAAGATGGGTTATTTTTTTATTTATTGACATAAATTAAAATATATTGTAGCATTTTTAAATTAATAAAGTTGTTTAACAATAGTATTCACCTCAAAATTTATAGAAAATGAACAGAAAATTAAACGAAACAATCGTTTGCGGGTTGATTATTCTTTCAATCTTAGCATTTATGGTTGGTATCGTTTTACTGGGTGTAGTCGCTCAGAAAGACGATCCACTATTCGACACCATTTTAACTTATTGCTTAACTTTGTGCGTGGTGCCTTTTATTTCTTTGCAATTTTTTATGAGAGCCGGTTTTTATGTAACATTTTTTTCTAAATCATCGGCTTTTGTTAAATTTTTGCTGTACATGTTTTTCTTTCCGTTAGCTAATATATGGTTTATGGTGTGGTTAGATATTTTTTGGCATTTTTTACCAACGCAAGAATCTCCAAACGAGGCTTCTAAGACTTTGGTAATATATGCAACTATTTTTTATTTTGTTATTGCTGGCATTGGTTTACTAGTGCGGTTTATAAGAAGAAGAAATTATTATCAAAGAGTTTTGAATCCATAAGACTAACATAAAGTTAGTTTTAAAAAGAAGGTTTACAAAAACCTTCTTTTTTATTGCTTTTCACTCTTTTTTAATTTTTATGCTATGATATAAAGGTAAAAAATAAGAAAAAATCATATGTCTAAAATTTTAGTTACGGGTGGAGCGGGTTTCATCGGCTCTACTTTAGTTGATAAATTAATCAATGAAGGGCATGAAGTTTTGGTGCTTGATAGTTTAGTTTCTGGAAAACGTGATTACGTGAATCCAAAAGCTAAATTATATGAAACAGATATTTGCTCACCAGAAGTAGCGGAAATTTTTAATATGGAAAAACCAGAAATCGTTTACCATTTAGCCGCTCAAATCGATGTGCGTATTTCTTTAAATGATCCAGTATTTGATAATAAAATTAATGCAGTTGGCTCACTAAATATTTTAGAAAATTGTCATAAGAATAATGTTAAGAAATTTATTTTTGTGTCCACTGGTGGGGCTATTTATGGCGAAGCCGAAGAAATCCCAACCACTGAAAAAGCACCAACTTATCCTTTATCACCTTATGGCATTCATAAATTAACTACGGAAAAATATTGTAAGTTTTATAACGAAGTCCATGGTTTAGATTATACTATTTTACGTTTTGCTAATGTTTACGGCCCAAGACAGTATAAGGGTGGAGAAGCGGGTGTGGTCGCTATTTTTATCGAGCACGCCGTTAGTGGTAAAACTTGTTTTATAAACGGCGATGGTTTACAGACTCGTGATTATGTTTATGTTGATGATGTTGTAAATGCCTTATCAAAAGCTAAAGAAGTAAATTACCAAGGGGAAATTAATATTGGTTGTGCTAAGGAAATAACTGTTTTAGATATTGTGGAAGCAATTAAAAAAACTGGTGTTGATTTTTCACCAGAGCATAAACCAGGAGTTCCTGGTGAACAACGTCGTAGTTGTTTATCTTATGCCTTAGCTAATAAAATTTTAGGCTGGGAGCCAACTATTGATATTAATGAAGGTGTAAAAAGAACTATTGAATGGACTAAGACTTTAACTTTTTAAATTATGAAAAAATTATTTATTGCCAATTGGAAAATGCAGTTGGATTATAATGCTGGTGTGGTTTTGGTTAAATCTTATAATTCCAAATTAAAAAAACTAAAAAATGAAGTAGTACTTGCCCCTGACTTTACAGTTTTAAGTTCGGCTCGTGATATTTTAAAAAAATCTCCAATTAAATTAGGGGCTCAAGATTGTGCTTTTGGTTTAGCTGGTGCTTATACTGGCGAGGTTAGCGTTAAATCACTTAAACAATTGGGTGTTAAATATGTTTTAATCGGTCACAGTGAAAGACGTGGTTATTTTAAGGAAGATTCTGGTTTATTAAAATTTAAAGTGGCCTCAGCTTTAGAAAATGGTTTGGTGCCAGTTTTATGTATTGGTGAAAACTTAACCGCTCATAAAGCTAAAAAAACTCATAGTATCTTACGTCGTCAATTAGAAGAAGTTTTGTTTGGTTTAGATATTACTACTGAAAATTCTTTGGTAGTTGCTTATGAACCAATTTGGGCAATCGGTTCTGGTAAAGCCATGGCCGCTTCCGAAGTTGAATCTAATCACGTTTTCATTAAAGGTGTGTTAGCTGAACTAATTGGTCAAATTCCTAGAGTTTTATATGGCGGCAGCGTAAATGCTCAAAATGCTTTAGAGCTTTTAGAATGGCCTAATGTTGATGGTTTGCTAGTTGGTGGCGCTAGTCTCAAGGTTGACGAATTTTCTAAAATCGTTAATGTTTAAGATATGTTAACCACAATTTCCATTATCTTGGTCTTAGTTGGCCTAATTATAATCGCCTCTATTATTTTAAAGAAGTTTCCCGCTTTGGCGATTTTGGATGTGGAAAATATTCCTGGGCAAAAAGAAGCTAAATTTAAAGAGGAGATTATTAAAAAACGTTTAGAGCGAGATTTATCTAAGTGGGGAAATGTTTTTGTTAAAGTATGGCATTTTTTAAATTCCATTACTTCTGGTCCTTTACATCGTGCTTATTTAAAACTTAAAGAAGTAAAAGATACTTATCGTCGTAGTAAAAAATTAACCCTATCAGAACGTCGTGAGCATATTAGAAATTTATTTAGAAGTGCGGAAGATAGTTTAAAGACAGATGACTTAGATAAGGCGGAAGCTAGCTTAATTGAAATTGTTAGCTTGGAACAAAAAAATTTACCAGCCTTTATTGAATTAGCCGACGTTTATTCCGCTGGTAAAAAATGGGCGGAAGCTCGTCAGACTTTAGGTTATGCTTTAAAGTTGCATAAAGCTGCTAAGGATGATTATTTTACCGGCGATATTACTCTGCAGAAAATTTATTTTTCTTTAGCTTTAGTAAATCAAAGTTTGGATAATTATGGAGAGGCTTTAGATAATATTCAAGAAGCTTTAGAATTTGAACCAAATAATCCACGTTACTTAGATTTGGCAATTGAACTTTCTATTATTCAAAAAAATAAAGAGTTTGCTCAAGAAATGTTGGAACGTTTACGCGAAGTTAATCCTGAAAATGCTAAATTAGTAGAATTATTTGATGAAATTTCAGAGTTAGCTGATACCGAAAAAGAAGTTCTAGAAACTATTGAATAATTTATTTAAATCCTTTATTATTAGGGTCGAAAGAGCGAGTAATTAAATACGCCGTTTTAGCTCAGTTGGTAGAGCATTTCCATGGTAAGGAAAAGGTCCCGGGTCCGAATCCCGGAAACGGCTCAGAAAAAAAGAACCATTTTTGGTTCTTTTTGCTTTTAATAATAACTGCTATAGTAATTAGTGCTATGACTCAACATGAAGCCTTCAACATTTTAAAATCAGGTCACAATGTCTTTTTAACCGGTTCAGCTGGTTCAGGCAAGACTTTTTTGTTGAACGAATTTATTGATTATTTGAAGTCAGAAAATATTTTAGCCGGTGTGACCGCTAGCACTGGAATCGCGGCCACTCATATTAACGGTCGCACGATTCATTCTTGGTGTGGTATGGGAATTGAAGAAAGCATGAATCATCAAGTTCGAAATTCAATTGCTAAAGGTGATTTAAAACAGAGAATTAAAAAATCACAAGTTTTAATTATTGATGAGATTTCGATGCTTAGTGCTAATCGTTTAGATTTAGTTGATAATATTTGTAAAGTAGTTCGCAAAAGTGAACACCCTTTTGGCGGTTTACAAATTGTTTTAAGTGGTGATTTTTTTCAGTTGCCGCCAGTAGCTCGCGGCGGCGAAGATAGTCGCTTTGCGTATGAAGCCGAAATTTGGACTAAAATGAATTTAAAAATTTGTTATTTAGAAGAACAACATCGTCATGAAGATAAGAAATTTTTAGATTTGCTCAATTCACTTCGTAGTCGTAAGGATTTAACGGCTGCTAAAAAATCATTAGCCTCAAGACTTAATAAAGAAATTAAATCAAATATTAAACCAACAAAATTATATACTCATAATTTTGATGTTGATACTTATAATAATTTAGAACTTAGTCGTTTAAAGAGTGAGACGAGATTATTTGAAATGCGTTCTCATGGATTGCCAAGTTTAATTGATAAATTAAAAAATGGTTGTTTAGCTCCAGAAAATTTGGAATTAAAATTGGGAGCAGTGGTAATGTTTGTTAAAAATAATTTTAAAGAAGCTTACGTTAATGGTACTGTTGGTAAAATAATTGGCTTTGACGACGATAGTGGCTATCCCTTAGTGGAAACGTTTAAGGGCGATATTATTGAGGCTAAAAGAGAGATGTGGCCAATAGAAGATAGTAGCGGTGTGTTGGCCTCAATTTCTCAAGTACCACTTCGTTTAGCTTGGGCAATTACCATTCATAAAAGCCAAGGCTTAAGTTTAGATTGTGCAGAAATTGATTTAAGTCGGACCTTTGAGTATGGTATGGGCTATGTGGCTCTATCTCGGGTACGTTCACTTTCCGGTTTAAAATTATTAGGTCTTAATGATTTAGCTCTAGAGGTAAATGAGAAAATGATCTTACTAGACGAAGAACTAAGAGCTCGCTCTACCCAAGATTTATTAGATTTTACCAACGGCAATAGTTACAAATTAACTTTATTATAAAAAAAACCGGCTCACTTGTGTAAGTCGGTTTTTGATTCGGTTTGTTTTTAATTCTTTTGATAAAACATAGTTAGCACGTAAATACTTTGCAGATATTCGATGTCTGGATGACCATCTGGCAAAGGAGCTAGACCAAGTTTTAGTTCTCGACCGCGTTTGTCTCGAGTCATGTAAGAAACATAATCTTTGTTTACTACACCAATTTCAACAGCGTTAGGCCAGTCAATAACTAAAAACTGATCATTGTCATAAGCCACTATTTTCCGGTA
>Ga0302215_10000371_pt1 | contig 33144 bp, 24 predicted proteins | sample II_Fen_N3_1_FD_194580 | JGI IMG/M metagenome (GOLD analysis project Ga0302215, IMG submission 194580) | Peat permafrost microbial communities from Stordalen Mire near Abisko, Sweden - II_Fen_N3_1 | ecosystem: Environmental > Terrestrial > Soil > Wetlands > Permafrost | place: Sweden: Abisko... | reverse complement strand
ATAAAAATGCTCATTTCAAACTGGCTAATTATACCATGATTTGTCGTCAGGTTGAAGGACGTTATCCAAATTATAATGGCGTAATACCGAAATCAAATCCGTTTAAGATTATTATTGATCGTGTCACTTTGCTAAATGCATTGAAGCGCGTTTCGGTTTTTGCCAATCAGGCAAGCAATCTGGTGAAACTGGCTTTTGGACAGAATCAAATTCACATTTCGGCTCAGGATATTGACTTTTCTATCTCTGCAGAAGAAACCATTACCTGTCAGTTTGATGCCGATCCGATTAAAATTGGATTTAAATCTTCATTTCTGATTGAAATTCTTGGAAATATCAATGCAACTGACATCATTTTTGAATTATCAGATGCTTCGCGCGCAGGATTGATTCTTCCATTTGAAAACGAAGCTAATGAAGAGATTCTGATGTTGTTAATGCCTATGCTGCTTAACGATTAAAACCCGATACATATAAAGTCTAAGGTCTAAAGGTCGAAAGTCTTTAGACCTTAATTTTTTAAAACAAACGAAATCAAAATATATAACAATCGGAAGTGCAATTACACATACTTTCGACCATTGCCAAACAAAGAAATGAAACTCCAACTGAAGAATCCTATAATTTTTTTTGATCTGGAAACCACCGGAACAAACATTGTAACAGATCGTATAATTGAAATTGCATACCATAAAGTTTCGCCGAATGGACGTGAAGAAACAAAATCGTTGCGTATAAATCCGGAAATGCACATTCCTGAATCCTCTTCAGCTATTCATGGTATTTACGATGCCGATGTAGTTGATTGCCCTACATTTAAGGCTGTAGCTAAAGAAATTGTGAAGGATATTGAAGGTTGCGACCTTGCAGGATATAACTCGAATAGATTTGATATTCCGTTGTTGGCAGAAGAGTTGCTACGTGCCGATATTGATATTGATTTGATGAAACGAAAATTTGTGGATGTGCAGGTGGTTTTTCATAAAATGGAACAGCGCACGCTCGGTGCAGCTTATAAATTTTATTGCGATAAAGATTTGGTAGGGGCGCACGGAGCAGAGGCGGATACGCTTGCTACATACGAAGTGCTTCAAGCACAGCTGGATCGATATCCGGAGCTAAAGAACGACATTGATTTTCTGGAAAAATTTACCACGCAGAGTAATAATGTGGATTTTGCAGGGCGAATTGTTTACGATGATAAAGGCGAGGAAATAATCAATTTCGGTAAATACAAAGGACAAAAGGTAGCTGATGTATTGAAGAATGATATGGGCTATTATGGTTGGATGATGAACAGTGACTTCTCATTGCATACTAAAAAGGTGCTGACGAATATAAAGTTGCGTAACTTCAATAAGTGATAAAGTCGTATAAATAGAGAATTTACGGCCTTTTGCGGGAATTAAATCAGAATGAAGTATTTAAGGGTTTCTGGCACAATGATTGTTGTGCTATTAGTTGCTTCAATAAGAAATTTCGCAGCAATATGAAAACTGTAAAACTGATTTTATTTTTTTTTGTACTCATACTTAAACTCCCGGCTTTCAGTCAGGATAAAACGGTTGTGTTGCAAAGAACTCCGGAGCAGGAGGCAGTGAAGCAGACTGAGAAACTACAACAAGAGTTGAGTTTAACTGCCGAGCAGGCAAAACAGATTTATGAGATTAACCTGCGTTATGCGCGCGAACGTTTAATTTCCAGTAAACGTAGCGAAGGACTGGAGCGGGCTAAAAATAAAAATGCCGAAATACAGCAGGTGCTGAGTGCTGACCAAAACGATAAATTACAGAGTAAACGTTATGAGAGGACTTCGACTGATCGTCAGGTCATTTATAACAGTCAGCAGGTCAATTCATCCGGATTTAGATCTACCACCAACTTTCGAACGAATCAGGCAGATTTAAATTCAAGAAATATAAATCGTCCTGTTAATGCAAATTACCAGAATGGAAACACAGCGACCCGACCGGTAAGAACGACGCTTCCGACTGCTACATTCCGGGGCACACAGAGTCAAGACAACCAAAATGTAACAAGGACTTCGACCGGTAATCCTAATAGCTCTTCGGTCCGAAGATCTGATAATTCATCCAGGCAAACCGTAGCACCTAACAGGTCGCAGTCGATGCCGGCAAATGAGCCACGAAGAGAAGCTACAACCAGAATGCAGAATACGGCTCCCACACAGACTACAACTCCTGCAAGACAAACGGAAACCCAACCGGGTACGAATAGACGATAATTATGTCCAATCCATATTTCAGGTTTAAACAGTTTACTGTCTTTCACGATAATTGCGCGATGAAGGTTGGTATAGATGGGGTTTTGCTGGGTGTTTGGACGCCCATTAGTAATGCTAAGAATATATTGGATATTGGTACAGGTACGGGTTTGATAGCTTTAATGTTGGCACAACGAAGTTCAGCGATGCTGACAGCAATAGATATAGATCAGGCTGCTGTGTGTCAGGCCAGAGAAAATGTGCTAAATTCTCCGTGGAAAGATAGAGTCGCAGTTCAAAGGTGTTCTTTGCAGGAGTTTACTGCTACCGAAGCTACTACCTTTGATTTGATTGTTTCCAATCCGCCTTATTTTGTGAATTCTCTGAAAAATCCGGATAAGAACAGAACTACTGCCCGACATACCGATTCACTTACACACGAAGAGCTGATAAATGACTCTCTAAATTTGTTGAGCACAGGAGGAAGACTTTGTATTATTCTACCTATAAATGAGGGAATGCAATGTGTGGATTTTGCACAAAGCAAAGGATTATTTTGCTCAAAGCAGGTTAAAGTGTTTCCTAAACCCGGAGCTTTGGCCAAACGTTTGTTGCTCGAATTTGGTTTTACTAAAGTAGATACTGTGGTGTCTGAGCTTATGATCGAAACTGAAGATCGCCATCATTACTCTACAGAATTTTCGGTACTTGCAAAAGATTTTTACCTGAAACTGTAGAATTACAGAAAAAAATATAGTAGTCCAATTCTGTTCAGAATCAAACTACTATATCTGGTTTTATATATCTAGCAGATTAAAGTAATGCCTCTACTTTGGCTACTAAAGCTGATTTTTGCGTTGCGCCTACTTGTTTGTCAACCAGTTGGCCATCTTTGAAAAATAAAATAGTAGGTATATTACGAATGCCATATTCGTTAGGAGTGTCCACGTTGTTATCCACGTCCATTTTACCTACAATTACTTTTCCGTCATATTCTTTTGCCAGTTCTTCTACAACAGGACCAACCATGCGGCAAGGTCCGCACCATTCTGCCCAAAAATCGATTATTACAGGTTTTCCACTGTTAATAAATTCTTTGATGTTTTCATCTGTAAATTCTAATGCCATAATATTTAAGTTTTAAAATGTTTTTTGTAAAGTTGTTAGTTAAACAGTTTCTTATCGAAATTGTTTCTTATTTTAATAGAAATATGCTTATTGAGAAAATCTATCTATTGACTAATGAACTTGAAATTCAAGTATTTCATCGTTCTGAGCACGTTTCAGGGCATGATACACTTTGGTGTTTATCTGTATGCGATGATGACGCGAAAAGAGCATTACTTTGTTCGGCGAATGTTCATCCACCACCTGAATATACAGATTCACATTCCCTTTGTTCTGCAAAGTTAATTCATTTAGTTCAATTACAAAATCCTCAGTTAGCTGTTGTAGCCTTATTGTGAGTGTCAATGTACTGATTAATTTGTCTTTAATATCAGAAAATATTTCAATTTTTTGAATCTTTAGTTCCAGTTCTTTCGGAACGTCAGGATTAGTGTTTTCTTGTTTTTTAAACTTATAATCTGCTCCTCTTTCCTGAACTATAGCATTGATAAACAGATATAAATCTTTAATCATGTATTTGCCAAACTCAATATAGTTTTTGCCAAACAGTGCAAATTCAAAGGCTCCTGCATAATCTTCCAGTGTGAAAATACCATAAGGATTTCCGGCTTTAGAAGTTCCGTGTCGGAAATTAGTAACCATTCCACCAATCTTCAGAGCTTTCCCTTGTATGTTCGATAAATCTTTTAAATCTATAGTAGTGGCATTGCATATATGATTAATTTCAAACTCATATTCGTCCAAGGGGTGAGCGGAAAGGTACATGCCTATCAAGTCACGTTCTTTATTCAATTTTTCCAAAGGCGACCATTCCGGTGCATACGGAATCTCCGGTTTGGTAATTTCAACCGAATCAAGTCCGCCAAAAAGCGAATTCTTTGTCATGGCCAAATCGGTTTGATACTTGTTGCCGTAGCGGAGAATGGACTCCAACACTAGTTCGCCTTTACTGTTTTCGATGAAAAGCTGCTCCCGATGCACGTCTGAAAAACTATCGAAAGCACCTGATAAGGCTAAACTTTCTATAGCTCGTTTGTTGCAAGCGGTGAGGTTTACCCGTTCAATTAAATCGAACATGCTGGTGTATTTTCCGTTAGCTTTTCGCTCGTTTACAATAGCTTCTACTGCTCCTTCGCCAACGCCCTTAATTCCACCAAGACCAAAACGCACATTGCCTTCGACATTGACGGTAAAAGTCAAATCACTTTCATTTACATCCGGCCCCATTACCTGCATTCCCAGGTTTTTACACTCGTCCATGAACTTACCGACTTCGGTAATGTCATCCTTGTTGCGCGTTAAGTTGGCAGCCATAAATTCTGCCGGATAATGCGCTTTCAGGTAAGCCGTTTGATAAGCAATCCACGAATAACACGTGGCGTGCGATTTGTTGAAAGCATATTTTGCAAATTCAGCCCAGTCAGCCCAGATTTGTTCCAGTTTTGCTTTCGGCCCAAAACCGTTTTTCTCGCATCCGTCCATGAATTTCACTTTCAGAGCCTCCATTTTATCGATGAGTTTCTTTCCCATCGCTTTACGAAGTTCGTCGGATTGACCACGAGTGAATCCTGCCAAATCGCGACTCAGAAGCATGACCTGTTCCTGATACACCGTGATACCGTAAGTATCTTTCAGACGCTTTTCCATAATAGGAAAAGGATATTCAATTTTCTCGCGACCGTGTTTACGATTGATAAATTGCGGAATATATTGCATCGGACCTGGTCGGTACAAGGCATTCATGGCAATTAAATCTTCGAATTGTGTAGGTTGGAGATTAATAAGGTGCTTTTGCATTCCGGCAGATTCAAACTGGAATGTGCCAACGGTTAAGCCCCTGCTGAAAAGTTCGTATGTTTTGCAATCATTAATCGGAATGGCATCGATGTCAAGGTCGATACCTTTCGATTTTTTGATATTGGATAATGCTTCTTTGATGATGGACAAGGTTTTTAGCCCTAAAAAGTCCATCTTTATTAGCCCGATTTCTTCAATTACCGAGCCTTCGTATTGCGTCACCAACATTTCCTCGTTGGTTTCCTTATCAATTGCCGTACTTAGCGGCACCAAATTAGTCAAATCGTCGGCACCAATAATAACACCGCAAGCATGAACTCCGGTTTGGCGGACAGTTCCTTCCAGCATTTCGGCATAACGCAGCGTGTTCGACAAATTGAGGTCGGACGAATTGCGGGCGGCCTGCATTTCAGGAACATATTTCAGGCAGTTGGCAATGGTAATTTTGGGTGCTTTGCCATCAGACCCTTCGGGAAACTTATCAGGGATAAGTTTGGTCAACCTATCGGCCTCCGAAAGCGGTAGACGCTGAACGCGTGCCACGTCTTTTATTGACGACTTGGTCGCCATGGTACCGTAGGTGATAATATGCGCCACACGTTCTTTACCATATTTTTCGGTAACCCAACGCAAAACTTGTCCGCGGCCGTCATCGTCGAAGTCAATATCAATATCGGGCATGGAAATACGGTCGGGGTTAAGGAAACGCTCAAACAGCAAATCGTATTTCAACGGATCAATGTCGGTAATGCGCAGGCAATATGCCACTACCGAACCGGCTGCAGAGCCACGACCTGGCCCAACAGACACTTTCATGCCGCGGGCAGCATTGATAAAGTCTTGCACAATGAGGAAGTAGCCGGGGAAACCCATGGTTTTCATTACGTGCAACTCGAATTCCAGTCGCTCCATTATTTCCGCATCTATATTCTCTCCGTAACGTTCTTTGGCCCCTTTCATAGCCAAAAAGCCCAGATAGTCAGCATCGAGTTTTACGCGCACCACTTTATCATAACCGCCGAGGCGTTTGTATCCGTCTTTAAATTCATTCTGAAGCATTTCTTCGGTGAATTTTTCGCGGTATTGCTCTTCGGTGCCAAATTCTTCGGGAATAGGGAACACAGGCATCATGGCGCTGTGGTCGATGTCGAAAAATTCTACTTTTTCGGCTATTTCCAATGAGTTTTCAAGAGCTTCGGGAATATCGGCAAAAATCTGCCACATCTGCTCAGGCGACTTAAGCCATTCCTGTTTGGTGTAACGCATCCGGTTCGGATCGTCCAAATCCTTACCGGTACTCAGGCATATCAATCGTTCATGTGCTTCGCCATGTTCTTCTTCTACGAAGTGAACATCGTTGGTAGCAAGCAGTTTTGTGTTGGTTTTACGCGCCAGCTTTATCAGCTCTTCATTCTGACGCATTTGTTTTTCGTAGGTGGAGTAATCGGCGTTGGGCTTATCGGTCTTATGGCGTTGCAGCTCGATGTAGAAATCGTCGCCAAACACCCGCTTGTACCACATGATGGATTTCTCGGCTTCATCCATATTACCACTTTCCACTTTTTTGTGTATCTCACCCCCCAGACAAGCTGAAGAAGCAATGATTCCTTCGCTGTATTTTTCCAGTATCTCGTGGTCAATACGCGGGCGGTAATACATACCTTCAATCCACGACATGGATACCAGTTTACAAAGGTTATGGTAGCCTTTCTTGTTTTTGGCAAGCAATACGAGGTGATAGCCGCTGCGGTCGTCGGTACCCTCTTTCGATAAGCGTCCACGGCGAGCCACGTAGGCTTCTACTCCGATGATGGGTTTGAATATTTTATGCCGGGCTTCTTCTATTTGTTTCAGAATGTCGGCCTTTTCGTTGTCCGACAAACCTTCTGCTTTGAGTTGTTTTTGAAGGTCTGAAATCTGGCTTTTTACCTTGCCGTTTTTCTTTTTGGTGTAATTAAAAAGCTCCTTGATGCCAAACATGCTTCCATGGTCGGTTAGAGCTACGGCGTGCATCCCGCTTTTGGATGCTTTGTCCACCAAACCTGAAATGGTAGACATGCCATCCAGTACCGAATAGTGCGAGTGAACGTGAAGATGAACAAAGGAACTCATGTTAAGAGGTTGTTTATTGGTATGTTACAATTACACAGACGAAATTGTTTTTTGGCTGCTAAAGATACTGTAATTTTTGAAAGCGAATAAAATTTTTAGTATGAAGTTATCGACAATTTTCATAAAAGATATCAGTCTATACATTGAAATAATACTGAAAAAAGGCAATAAATTCTTAAACAGTTACATAGCCGAACAGAAAAAAGTTACTTTTGTCGTTCATCTGATTTTATATCAGGTATTCTGAATCTGGCCTCATAAAGAACATATTTGAATAAAAAGAGTTTTATAAAAATAAAAAGTAATCAAAAGATCAATTCGCGTAATGTAATATCTGAAAACAGCGTTTAAACCAATGTTGTTTTATGTAGTATGTAATATAACATTAAAAATAAATTTGTAATAAAAGTAAATCGATTTAGGAATGTATAGAAGAATAGTTTTTGTATTGCTGTTGGTTGGAAATATGGTATTTGCTCAAGACAGACCGGGAGGAGGAAAAGATAAAAACCCCGTATTGCACGAAGTGTCCAATAAGGATGTAGTTCAGAGCATTTACCCTGATGCAGTAAAAGTGGAAAAAGTAAATGACTATTGGTATCGGATACTCAATGCCAAGAGTAAAACCATAGGTTTTGCGGTGTCAAGTGTTTCGTTTTGCAAAGATGTGAAAGGATACAACGATCTGACTCCTGTAATGATTTTAGTGGATAAGAATAAGGTTATCAAAAAAGTGGCATTATTGTCAAATTGGGAGACTCCTAAATTTGTGAGCAAGCTCGAACAGACTGGTTTTTTTGATTCGTGGGTAGGAAAAGACTTGCAGTCGGCTAAAACTGTTCAGGTAGATGCGCGCACAGGTGCCACTTATACAGCTAAGGCAGTTGCAAAAAATGTAGATTTTCTTCTGAATACAGCGGTTGCCAAACAGCCTAAGAAGTAAGATTAAGTTTTTCCGGCAAAAGTGTGTACCAAATACAATGTTGCAGAGAGCACGCCGGAAATGAAGCCTGCTTCTACATTGCTGAAACCCCAAACGTTTGACAAGTAAAGTGTTATAACAATGAAGATGGCAATATGCTAATTTTCTAATAATTCGACTGAGTTGGTAACCCAGAACGGATGTGAAAATCTAATCATGCAATTGCTGTTTGATGGTTTAATATTCGACAGATATTCAGTCGAAGTTCAAAAGATCATTTTTTCTAATTTGAATTAAATCAGTTGTTTAATGAATTGTCGACGATAAGGTTATATGCGAAATGAGATTAAATCATTTCGGGCAACTCTTTGATGGTATTCACCCTGTTGGATGTGTGGTGCAGTTTAGTAAGCATTTCATTTATTCTATCCTGATAATCTATCAGGTAATCGGGATGCAATTTTTTTGAAATTAGATTGATTAATCGTTTCAGCAGCAATCCCACTTTGTAATCGTAGCCCGAAAACCGAGCTCCAAATGTCCATGGATGGTTCTCAAACTGCAATTCCAACACATAAAGAACCAGGTCTGCTTCCAGCTTCTTGCTTTTGGTTTCTATGGTATATTCATTAATCCGTTTTACGCAGGCATTTAATTTCTTGACAGTTTGCTTTAGCTCTGTACTTCCTTTGTATTCTTTTTGGCAAAGTCTGTCTATATCTTCTTTCGCTTCGTCAAAGAGAGTTTGTTCACCGCCCTCCTTGTCTAAAAAGTTTACCAACAGAAATTCGTAATTGTAGCGTTTCCCGGCAAGTTTAAGCACCATTTCGGCTAATTCCTTTTTAGACAGTTGTGCAAGTTGTTCTTTGAGAATGGCTTTGTCGCGTGGCATGGCTGATTCTATTGGTTATGGATACAAAGATAGAAAAAGCAGGTGAAACTCATTCTGTCTGTGGGAAATATCAACATGTTCCAATAAAACCCGATGTAAAGTTTCTGGTAACCTGATAAAAGTTTTACCTTTTAATGAATAGTGTTATAAAAAAATGAGTAATTTTGAGTGATAAAAATTGAACAATCATATTACTGTATATTAAATAGTTACAGTTGTCTGACATTATTAAAATTATTGTATGAAACGAATTCTGCTTTTATTCTGTGTTTTCTTAATTACAGGTCAAATGATTGGTCAAAACGCCACTAATATGAGTTCATTAGCTGTAAGTAAGCCTTTTGGTGTAGATAGTACAAAAATAAAGTCTGAATTGCTGGCTAAAAAGCACAGTAAACATAAGAAGTTTATTCAAGTAGCCGATACTCTTTCTAAAAGTGATTACTTGATGAGTATTGATCGCGTGAACGATAACCTGAATGATATTCGAGACAGCATTAAACTGGGTCAGGAGTTGGTGCAAGCTAAACGACATATAGATGAGATTTCGAGCAATATCAGTACAATCAGACAAAATTTTAAAGACAAGCGTTCCACACTGAATATGAAGAACCTATATCTTTATCAAAGTTTTGTGTCGCAACTTGACGAAGAAAATGACCGCATCATTTCAAGTCTTAATAGGATGTACAAGCGTGTTTCTCATTCTAAAATTAGAATCAAAAAGGTTCTGACGGATTCAATTTTCAAAAAAATATATGCCGATAGTTTGCTACGCAATACATTTGATAGTAAACTTGAGCGATTAGAGCGTAAATGGTCGAGAACCGATAGCACAACAAGAGCCAATATGGATAGTTTGAACCAGCTCAAGATAAAAGCTGCCGAAAGTTCGATTGACTTAACTAACACTCTGAGTATGCTTAATAATCGGTTGGATAAAGTTGATCAACATGTTTTAAATCAGGAAATTAATTATTTGTGGCAAACTGACTCATTAAAGACGGAGTCATCAAAAAGTTCAGGTGTAGTATTGGGCAGTGAACGGAAGGCTATTAGTTATTACTTTCATCAAACATCTGGGCAGCGAGTGCTTGTTTACATATTGGGACTTTTGCTTTTCCTTTGGTTGTATTTGAAGAGAAAAAGACTGAAAACAATTAAGCAAATGCATGAAAAATACTCTTTTTTGGAGTTGAGATATATGAACAGCATGCCGATGTTGTCGTTGCTGGTAATTATACTCAGTTTAATGCCATTGCTAGATGCATATGCTCCAACTTCATACGTTGCAATAGAATATAGTATTCTGCTGATAATAACTACCGTATTGTTTTTTAGAAATCCCAAATATCAGTATCGTTATTTATGGTTGTCATTTGTCGTTTTGTTTGTACTGAATATATTTACCTATTTATTGTCAGAACCCACATTTCTTATCAGATTGTGGCTGATTGGAATTCACCTAGCAATTATTGTTGTAATAGCTAAATTCATTACAGATATTGACAAGCAGTTACCTTATGCAAAGTGCCTGATAGTAGCAGCTTACGTTGGAATAGTCCTTACTGTATTGGCAGTTGTTACGAATGTTTTTGGCCGGATCTCCCTTTCTTGGTTTTTTGGAATTGCCGGTATTTTTGCTTTGACCCAAGCAATCGTTCTTACAGTGTTTATAGATGCAGTCCTTGAAGTTGTTTTATTGCAACTAGTAGATAGCCGACTGAAAAAAGGAATCGAAAAGCCATTTGATATTTCCCTAATAACCAACAAAATGAAAGTTCCACTTTTAATTGTTGCAGGTATTTTCTGGGTTATAATGCTAGCTTCAAATCTGAATGTCTATCATAGTCTGAGTATTGCAGTAGTTGATGCTTTAACTCAAATACGAACCATTGGAAGTGTGTCATTTAAGTTAACTAGCATACTTCTTTTTATTGCAATTATTTGGTTTGCGCACATGTTACAGCGTTTAATAAGTTTCTTGTTTGGCGAAATCGGGCTGGAATCGGATGATATAAATACAGCTACAAAAGCGCAGCATTCGCGATTACTTATTACCCGCTTATTGGTTTTAATTGGAGGTTATCTCTTGGCAATTGCTGCTTCAGGGTTGCCTATTGATAAACTGACATTTTTACTTGGCGCTTTGGGTGTGGGTATCGGTATGGGCTTGCAGAACATTGTCAATAACTTTGTTTCTGGGATTATACTTATTTTTGATGGATCACTTCAAATTGGCGACGAAATTGAGATAAACGGACAGACCGGAAAAGTCAAAGAAATTGGTTTAAGAACCAGTACGCTGAGTACTTCTGAAGGAGCCGATGTTATTATTCCCAACGGGAATATTTTATCTCAAAATATAGTGAACTGGACTTTTACAAATGACCAGAAACGTGTGAATATAGAGTTCTCAGTGTTTGGACAAGAGCTTGATGCTAATATTGTTAATGAAATAATCAATACTACAATCAAAGATGTGCCCAATGTTGTTGCTCACAGAAAGCCTGTTATTTTATATACCAAAGTAACACTTAGAAGTTGTACGCTAACTGTGCGTTTTTGGAGTACAATTGGTGTTGCCGATCAGGTAAAAAGCGCTGTTTTACTGGATTTAAATCGTGCATTTACTGGCAATAATATTGGTTTTAGATAAGTAATATTTAAAATTTGGGTTTATCTGTCAATTTCACGGGATGTAGCTACTGGATAAGCTAATAAAAAGAGAAAATTAGATACTCAGAAATTCATTATTTGTCTGTATCTTTGCATTCCCAAAAAAAGAATCATCAATTACAAGATATGAAGCAATTTAAACGTACTACTGTAACTTCTGCATTGCCTTATGCCAACGGACCTGTTCATATCGGACACTTGGCGGGTGTATACGTTCCAGCTGATATTTATGTGCGCTATCTCCGCCTGAAAGGCGAAGAGGTACTTTTTGTCGGAGGTTCGGATGAGCACGGTGTACCCATTACCATCAAAGCTAAAAAAGAGGGTGTTACTCCGCAGGATATTGTGGATCGTTACCATGGAATTATTAAAAAATCGTTCGAAGATTTTGGTATTTCGTTCGATATCTATTCGCGCACCACTTCTAAAACTCATAAAGAGTTGGCTTCTGAGATTTTTAAAACTATTAACGATAAAGACGGTTTTGTAATTCAAACGAGCGAGCAGTATTACGACGAAACAGCTCAACAGTTCCTTGCCGACCGTTATATTACCGGAAAATGTCCGCATTGTGGCAACGAAAATGCTTATGGTGATCAGTGCGAAGCTTGTGGAACATCGTTGAACCCAACAGATTTGATTAACCCAAAATCGGCGATTAGTGGTTCGGCACCTGTGATGCGCGAAACCAAACACTGGTACCTGCCGCTGGATCAGCACGAAGCCTGGCTGCGTCAGTGGATTCTGGAAGACCATAAAGAATGGAAACCGAACGTGTACGGACAATGCAAAAGCTGGCTCGACATGGGTTTGCAACCACGCGCTGTAAGTCGCGACCTCGATTGGGGAATTCCCGTACCTGTGGAAGGAGCCGAGGGTAAAGTGCTGTATGTGTGGTTTGATGCGCCTATCGGTTATATCTCTAATACAAAAGAGTTGCTGCCCGACTCGTGGGAGAAATGGTGGAAAGACCCCGAAACACGTTTGCTTCATTTTATCGGAAAAGATAATATTGTATTTCACTGCATTGTATTCCCGGCTATGTTGAAAGCCGAAGGTTCGTATATTTTGCCTGATAATGTTCCTGCTAACGAATTTTTGAACCTCGAAGGCGATAAAATTTCTACTTCGCGCAATTGGGCGGTGTGGTTGCACGAATATCTGGAAGAATTTCCCGGAAAACAGGATGTGTTGCGCTATGTACTCACTGCCAATGCTCCCGAAACCAAAGACAACGATTTTACCTGGAAAGATTTTCAGGCGCGCAATAACAATGAGTTGGTGGCTATTTTCGGCAACTTTATCAACCGTGCGTTGGTGCTGACGCAAAAATACTACGATGGCAAAGTGCCTGCTTTGGGCAAACTAACCGACTACGACAAACAAACGCTCGACGAATTTGTGAATGTAAAAGCCGATGTGGAAAAGCTGCTCAATAACTTCCGCTTCCGCGATGCGCAAAAAGAAGCTATGAACCTGGCACGTATCGGGAATAAATATTTGGCTGACACCGAGCCTTGGAAAGTGGCCAAAACAGATATGGACCGGGTCGCAACCATTATGCATCTGAGCTTACAGATAGCTGCTAATCTGGCTATTGCTTTTGAGCCGTTCTTGCCGTTTACGTCCAAAAAGCTGCGAACCATGCTGAATCTTTCTACTTTCGACTGGAAAGAACTGGGTCGCATTGATTTGCTGAAAGCCGGTGATCAGTTGGGAACTCCCGAATTACTGTTTGAAAAAATTGAAGATGAAACCATAGCCGCTCAGGTTCAGAAACTGCTCGATACCAAAAAAGCTAACGAGGCTGCGGCTTATAAACCCAATGAAGTAAAAGAAAACGTGGCGTTCGACGATTTCATGAAAATGGACATTCGTGTGGCTACCGTGCTCGATTGCCAAAAAGTACCTAAAGCCGACAAGCTGCTTCAGTTTAAACTAGACGATGGCATGGGCGAACGCACGATTCTTTCGGGTATTGCCGCTTCGTACTCCAATCCAGAGGAACTGATTGGTACGCAGGTTTGCTTTATAGCTAACTTTGAACCCCGCAAACTCCGTGGAGTGATGAGCGAAGGCATGATACTCTCCGCCGAAAATGCCGATGGTAAGCTGGTGCTGATACGACCTTCCGTAGCTGTGACGAATGGGGTAGAGGTAAAATAAGGAACAAAATATAATAATTGATAATCGTCCAATTGGTTTAGAACTGATTGGACGATTTTTATTTATGGCAATCAGAATATTGTCATTTTGAATTTATTTTGTTGTATAAATTGTAATTATTGAAATCTTATGAGTCAATATTCGTTCAATATGGTATATAATGTTTTATATTAACAGATATTTGATTATATTTGTGCTGTAATTAATTATTTAATCAATAAACATATATGTCTAAACAGAGTGTAGAAGATTTGCTTTCAAAAGGGGGCGGTGATAAGGAATTTAGAGTGAAGTATGATAACGTAATGTCTAAGGAGAAATTTGTTGAGTTGGCCATAGCTGATGGTTATGATTTCACTATTGAAGAGCTGACTCAGGTCATTCGTGAAAATGGTGACCAATTCGAAAATTACGGTAATCCCCCCAAACGCAGTATTTGGGGATAAGGTAAGGTCTATTAATGTCGTCTGAAGTATTTTTAGACTTGTAGCAGTAACTCTTTACTGATTTAAAAGAAACTTTTAAGCAGTATTGCACGATTAAATTCGTTCAATGCTGCTTTTTTATTTGATTGATTTATAGTCAAATAAATTATTTTTTGAAATAAATTTTCAAAAAAGTCTGTTTTTTATTTTGTCAATTAAAACATTGTTCGTTACTTTGTGGCATAGTCACATAGACCACTAAATACATATGCCATGATCAACATTAAAAACTTATCATTTCATTACAAAAAGAAGTCGCCGCTATTCAACGATTTTTCGTTGGAGGTAGAAAGCGGACGCATCGTTGGGCTGCTCGGTAAAAACGGAGCAGGCAAATCGACCATGCTGCATTTAATCTCGGGATTAATTCAGCCAAAAAGTGGAAAAATCAATGTAAACGGCTTTGTTCCGTTCGACCGCAATCCAAATTACCTGGCGGACGTTTACCTGGTTCCCGAAGAATTTGGATTTCCGTCCATCAGTATTTCCACCTACGTGAAAGCATTCAGTCCGCTGTATCCAAACTTCGACCAGTTGAAGCTTTACGGCATTTGTGAAGAATTTGAATTGCAGCTCACATCCAACCTGAACAAGCTTTCGCATGGACAACGCAAAAAGTTCCTGATCGCGTTTGCTCTTTCCACCAATTGCAGAATGCTCGTGTTCGACGAACCTACCAACGGTCTCGATATTCCTTCCAAAAGCCAGTTTCGTAAAATTCTGGTGAGCTCGGTGACCGAAGAACAATTGGTTATTATTTCCACCCATCAGGTGAAAGATATCGACACGGTGATTGACAAAGTGGTAGTGATTGAGAACGGAAAAATGATTTATCAGGAAAATATTGAAGAAATAACTCAAAAGCTGTATTTCGATCTGGTGCCTTCGCTCACCGGAGTAGAAAACGTGCTTTACAACGAGCAATGCCCACTGGGACAAAAAATTATAGTTACTGCAACCGACGGCAATGAGTCAAACATCGATTTGGAACTTCTGTTTAATGCGATTATCAACAAAAAAATCTAATTCCGGAAAAATATGAATTCAAATAAATTTTTTAGTTTCAGCAGGTTTTACCGGCTATTGATGAACGATGTGCTCATCAATTACAAAAAATATCTTTTAATTATCGTAGCAGCATTTATCATGGGCTTCGTGTTCCTGTATGGCAGTATGCCAAGGCTTGTTTATGGTAGCGATACACTATATGGCTGGAATAGATTTAATAGCAGCAAATACATGAATATCTTTCTGGCTTCAATTGTAGCTTTGGGAGCCTTGGTTGGCAGTTCGTTTCCCGATTTGGGGTCGAAGGTAAAGACTGCTAATTATTTGCTAATTCCGGCTTCCACCTTCGAGAAATTTTTCAGCCAGTTTTTTATCCGTGTGATTTGTGGGGCTGCTATTTTCCTCGTTTTATTTTGGATTGATGCCCGGTTGGCACGTGCCATTTCGGTGATGCAAATGGTGGATGTGAAAACTAACCTTCATTATGCATACGCAGAGCAGTTTATTGAGAAGTTTCATTACGGTATGATTTTCTGGTACGATAGAGTAGTAAGTTATTCAACTGAAGTAGGAAGTTACCCAATTGAAAAGATTGTTTATCACAAGGCTATTGAAACATGGGGTCTTAGTTTATTAATCGTATCCATAGGTTTATATTTATTCTCGGTGAAATTGTTTTTTAAGAAACTTGGGTTGGTAAAAAGCATACTATCGGCTGTGGCTGTATTTTTTGCTATGGCTTTGTTTATGGTAATTTTTTCACATATTTTTTATCCGGGCACTAAGGGATTCGATGTGTCGCTTTCTAACTACACTCTTCAGAACGGTATTAACAATGTTGAATTCTGGCTTTGCCTGATTGGTTTTGTTTCGCCGTTGTTCTTACTTCCAATGGGTTATTTCAAACTTAAAGAAAAACAATTATGAGTATAGATTTTAAATCGACAAAAGGTATTTTTCAGCAAATAGCTGATAACCTTTGTCACCAGATACTGGAAGGCAAACTTGGCCCCGGCGAACGTGTACCCTCGGTGCGCGACCTGGCGATGGAGTTTGAAGTGAACCGGAATACGCTTTTAAGGACGTATGCTATACTGCAGGATGCAGGTGTGATTGATAACAAACGCGGCATTGGTTTTTTTGTATCGGATGATGCCTTGGATCGTATCCTGAAAACAGAAAGAGAAGCCTTTTTCAAGAATGAATTGCCCGAATTTATTCAAAAAATCAACGTATTGAAACTTACCAATAACGATTTAACTGACTTACTAACAGCAATACAAGAAAATGAAAACAAGTAACATAATTATAACCGCTTTTGCTATTTTATTAGTTGGTAGTATGTTTTTATTATTTGCAGATACCAAAAAACATATTAAGGACGAAATAGCTAAAATTAGTTTCAAAGAATACCCATTAGCAAATAGTTTTAAGGTAATTGTTGCCGAAAAAGGATCGGATGTGAATATTGTTCGTTCTGACACTACTTCAATGAGAATAGAGTATATAACAGGAAAGAAAGTTCCTGCAAAATTATATGAAATTATCAACGATACCCTGCACGTTTACGGCGGACTCCGCACGTTTGTGAAGTGCAATAATATAACTACGGTAATTGGCAAGCATCAGTGGTGGTTTGGAGTTTATAACTTCGCTCCCGAGTTAATGAAACTCAGATTGATAGGCGGAACAGCTACTTACAGCAATAAAGGAGTTGAAGAGAAACCATTTGATATTGATTTGGCAGTTTCCGACAGTGCAAGCATTGAGATTAAGAATGTAAATATCAGAAATCTGAGCGTGACGGTTGACAAAGCGCATGTAAATTTGGACTGCCGTATTCAAAATATCTCAGGAAATGTTCAAAATCACGGAGGCATGACCGGCATTCAATCGGCTCGGAACATTACTGTTCAACGGGATAGTACGAGCAACTTTTGGAATAAGGGATTTTGATCAAAACATATCAAATTTGGGCAAAATTGCCTCAACTTTGGGCAAAAACGCAATAACTTTGGTGAAAGGCAGAGCAAAAAAGGGCAAAGTCGGAGCAATTTTGTACAAAAATGCAACAACTTTGGGCAAAGTCAGAGCAACTTTGGGCAAAATTGCAACAACTTTGGGCAAAAGTGCAACAACTTTGGGCAAAGTCAGAGCAACTTTGGGCAAAATTGCAACAACTTTGGGCAAAGTTGGAGCAAGATGGATGAAAGTTGAAGCAACTTTGGGGAAACTTGGCGCAAGATGGATGAAAGTTGAAGCAACTTTGGGGAAAGTTGGCGCAAGATAGATGAAAGATGAAACAACTTTGGGGAAAGTTGGTGCAAGATGGATGAAAGTTGGAGCAACTTTGAAATAGTTTGATCCCGAAAATAATGTTTACGTATATCTAACTCACTTTATATGAAAAAGTCATTGATTGTTTTTTTTCTTGTTATTTCTTTATTTTCCGAAAACTCCGCAGCACAGAGCAAATGGGAAAAACGGGATGTAAGTATTAGTGGGAAAATCATAAATTTCAGCAAGCACAAAGACAATCACACCATTCAGTTTGACTTTGTAGATCTGTTTCAACGGAAATCCAAAGGTCTTCTGAATGCAGAGATTGATAGTCTTGGACGGTTTACAATAAAAGTACAACTACTTTATCCACAAGATTTCGATTTGATTTATGGCAGAAGAGCTAAACTCTTATGTGCTCCGGGCGATAGCTTATTTGTCGAGATTGATGCGGATATTTTTGACAATGCTTCAGACTTAAAGCCTAACAATGAGTATTTTGTTCGTGTAACCGGTGGAAGCAGAACAAAAGATAATGCTGATTTAATTGCTTTTATGAATGGTGAACTTGCAACGATTTACAATGGAAAGACTATTAGCGAAGCCATCACAAAACAATCTGCAAACGAATTCAAAATATACAATAGCCTTCGCGAAAAAGAATATCGAGCATTCCTGAACGATTTCAAAAAGCAAAACGGAACAAGCGTTGCATTTAATAACTGGATTGATGATTATTTAAAGTACCAAACTTGGAATGACTTGTTTGGGTATCCTTTTGAGCATTCTGCCAATAATAAAATAAGCGAAGCCTCATTAAAATTACCTGTTGATTATTACGACTTTTTGCAGAACTATCCTATGAACGATTCTCAAATCATTTCTACTAAACATGCATATGTAATACAAAGTTATTCGCGATTTATTTTAGACAATAAAAAAGACAGTGCCGGAAATGTATGCAAATTAATGAACAGTAAAGGTATAATTGAAGGCTCAAAAATTGAATTACTGAGGTTTCGCCGTGAAACAAGTGGTTTTACACAAAACCTTGTCCTCACCAATTATTATCTCAAGTTAATAGGAGCACAACTATTGAAAGAATTTGAAGCTGTATATGATTCAAGTTATATAACCGAACCCTATTTTAGAAGAGTTATTAGAGAGGAACATAATGATTTACGTAATTTTATAAATAATCAAATAACAGATGGTGCAAACTTGAAATCTTTATCTTATAGCAATGACAAAAACCTAATAAAGGAAATATGTACTAAGTATTCTGGGAAAGTTATTTATGTTGATTTTTGGGCTCCTTGGTGTGTTCCGTGTATGGCAGAGATGCCATATTCAAAAAAACTACAAGAAGTTTTCAAAGGGAAGGATATCGTATTTTTATACCTTGCGAACAATTGTAAAGAAGACTCGTGGAAAGCAACCATTGCAAATAAGAGTATGACAGGTGAGCATATGCTTCTCACAGATAATCAGTATATGGTGTTAGCTGACAGATTTGGAATAAAAGGAATACCACATTATGTACTTATTGACAAAAATGGGAAACTTATTTCTAAGAATGCAACCAGACCAAGCGAAATGGATTTAATAACGAATCAAATCAATCAACTGTTGGAAAACAGAAAGTAACGATGCGCTTAATTGCGCATTTGATAACTGAAGGCATTTTAGAACGCGGATAAACGCTGATTAAGCGGATGTAAGACGGATTTTATCTCGCAAAAGCGAGATGATAAAGATATAAATTTAAAATCTGCCCCGATTTATCGGGGTTAAAATCTTCTTATTTAATCCGTATCTGAAATTTTATCTGCTAAAATCAGCTAGATTAGCGTTTATCCGCGTTCAATACTTTTTTATTCAAATTAAAGTGCATATATTCAACCATATACAACATACATAATAACTATTGTCAAATCTGTATAAAGAAAGTGGCAATAACCAACAGGCAATACGTATGGCAGAAAAGGTATTGAAAAAAGAACCTAAGGTGCAGTCTACAGCTGTCAATAAAATGAGAGAAAAGATAAGGGACTTGATAAAAGAAAAGGGGAAATCAGAATTGAGTCAGAATTTAAAGGTTTATTAACTAGAGTATGTAGTTATGTTTTAATAATTTTGTCACTTTAATTGTAAAATAATATTACATTTTTTCATTCCCTTTTCCTAATTCTATTTTACCTAAATTAAATACTCAACCCTGCCTGCCGCAGGTTGGCACAAAAGGACACAAAAGAAACACAAAAGACAGAAATATGAATTTGAAAGGATAAAAGAGAACTGATACGACTGTCAATAAATAGTTCTTTTGTTGACTTTTGTGTCCTTTTGTGGTTCTATTTCATTAAAAAAATTGATTCTGTTCTAATTTGGTAAAGTAGAATTATAAAAAGTAAACTAAACAATTTAAATCTAAACAACTATCCTGTATGAAAACAAAAACCATTAATTTATTGAGTGTTTTTGCTATTACAATGATTTTCATTTCGTGTAATAGCTCAAAAACAACGTCTGAAAAAAGCGAATCAAATGATACCTTAAACATAAGCGAAATTGTAAAAATAAATGCTGAGAAACAATTTCATATGATAAGTAAAGAAGATTCTATCAATAATGTTACAACAGATGTTATAGCAATTGATTCTTTTACTTTTAAACAAAATATTGACTTTAGAATAAATCAAATTAGAGATAGTATTAAACAGACAAATAATCAAACTAAAATAAGGTATTACAAAAAAATAACTTATTTATTGGATTCAATTGAAAAGGCTTTAGGTCAACATGTAAATGATTTTATTTCATATAAATACGAATACACCAAACATGCAAAATCGCCTAATGATACATTAAATGTAAACAATAAGACGACAGTAAGCTATACTACTAAAACTGCGAGTGTGTCCTTTTATACAGATGTCACACCTACACGACAAATTATTTGGTCTACTAGCGAAATGAAGGATAAAGTATTAAATCCACTTGAATATCCGGATTATTATAAAAGAATTGACAGGGTTGAAACAACAAAGTAGAATTGATTGAACTTTGAACGTCTTCTCCCGTGTGTAACCAACAATTAATAAGCCCTTTCTCAATCTATTATAACTAAAATACTATGAAAAAAACAATTATTTTATTCCTGTCAAGTTTGTGCTATCTTAGCATGTTTTCCCAAAAAACGATTCTGAACCCTAAGTTTGATGCTACCAATTCGCCACATGTTCAGATTACAAAAATCACGTTGAGCGACACAGCCACCGTGCTTGATTTTAAGGTTCTCGACACACCCAAAAAGTCGATAGTCTTTGCTAAAGATAATTACATCGAATCATCTGATGGAAATAATAAACTGTATTCAAAAGCGACTATTGGCTATCAGGGAAATTTAGGTGATAAATGGTTTATGCCCGATTCCGGTGTTGTTCATTTCTCAATGATTTATCCAAAAATTGATTCCAAAACCGCGAAAATTGATTTCATTGAATCGGAAAAGTCAGAAAGAGCTTCCAAAATTTTGGGCATTCATATTAATTACCAATCGCCTGTGCCTGAGCGGATAAAAGGCAATTGGTTACGAACCAATGGAAGCAACGAATGGGCGTTGGGTATTTACGACAAAGTGGCTATTTACAAAAATGATATATGGCAATACAAATCGGTAACCAAGCAAGGCAAAACCACCAAAATAGTGCTCAAAAACGATAATAAAACCATCTCTTTGGCTTTATTACCTGCCGGAAGCAATAAACTAATGATAGCCGAAGGCACGCAACCCATGCGGGCTTATAGCAAAACAAAAACCTACAACACAACATACAAAGCAAAAGGCGAGCCTGCTTTTAGTAATCTGCCATATGGCTACAAACAAACCATTATTCGCGGCTTTTTGGATGGGTATAGCCCCAAACTCGGATTTAAAACACAAATGTTGTATTTGAAAAATGATTTGACACGGGAAGATGCTCCGGCTATGGTTTTCATTAATGCGGATGGCACGTTCGAGTCTCGTTTTGATTTACCATATCCTAACGTAATTTACGCCTATTTTGGAAATGGAAGTGTTTTTGAAATGTATCTCGAACCTGGAGATAAACCCATTGTATATTTGAGTCTGAAAGACAAAAGAGGCAATACTAATGCAGAAAGTGCTTCGATAGAAAAAAGCACCTGTTTTATGGGAAGTCATGCTATGGAAAGTAGCAATTTGCTTGCAATGGATCATTTTGCTTTTAATGATTACGAAAAATACAGAAGCGAAGAAAACCTTACTCCTCAAGAATTTAAGGCAAACAGACTACGCGAATGGCAGGTTGATAAAGATTCGCTTGCAAGTATAAGCGGACGATTATCAATTACTCCAAAAGCATTGCAACTTAAAAATCTAAGTATCGACCTAACCAGAAGCTGTGCAATTCTTGATTACCTAATGTCTAGAAAATCGGCTGCTTACAAAGACTCAACAAAGAGAATAAATGTAGAAGATTCATATTACGATTTTCTGAAAAGTGATTTTAAATATGCGGCACTCTTACCTCAGTGTTCCAGGTTTCCTGTGTTCATTAACCGGTTGGAATATAGCGATTTTTATTTTAGCAATATTCCCGATCAAAGGAATTTATATACAAAAGAATATGTATCAAAATACAAACAGGTTATAACTAGACCAAATTATGAGAAATGGTTCCCTTTGTTGGAATCATTGGGAGAGAAAATAACACCCGAAGAGAAAGAGATGGCCAGATGGTATAAAGGATCTTATGACTCCATTATGGCTGATACTTTAAATGTAAAGAAATTTATGCCAATTCTGAGCGCATTTACTAAGAAGAATAACTCCAATATGAGTTATTTAGAACTCATTAATAAAATTGAATACCAACGGTCATTGAGTAGAAGCCTTTTTGAAACAGATTCGCATTTTATTCAGGAAGTCACCACTTTGCGATCTCTGAATAATAGAATTACTCAGGAAAGCCTGACAGAACCTCAACTCAATAAACTCCTGACCTATTTTGATACGCCTTTTCTGAAAACTGAACTTACACGTATTAATAATTCCAAAATAGCTTTAGCCAACGAGAAAACCGTGAAACCAAAAGATCCGGTTACAAAGGCTGATAAGATTTTTCAGAATATCGTTTCTAAATACAGAGGCAATATTGTGCTTATTGATTTTTGGGCAACGAGCTGTGGACCCTGCCGTTTTGAAATGACCGAACATAAAAATCTCCCTGACGAATTGAAAGACAAAAAAATCAAACTCGTGTACATTACCGATGAAGATGCATCTCCTCTACAAGCTTACACCGATTTTACGAAAGATATTAAAGGTGAGCATTACCGCATAACGCGCGATGAATGGAATCAACTGGCTGTGCAGTATAAAATTAATGGAATTCCAAGATATATGATGTTGAATAAGCATGGTGCAATTATCGAAGATCAGGCTCGGTATTTGAGCGATGCTTTAAAAACAAGATTGCTGCAATTGGAGAAGGATTAATTTTAATGATTAAACCTTTAGCTTTGATGACGCAACCTTTAGCTTTGGTAACAAAACCTTTAGCTTTGGTAACAAAACCTTTAGCTTTGATGATAAATCCTTTAGCTTTGATGATAAATCCTTTAGCATTGATGACACAACCTTTAGCTTTGGTAACACAACCTTTAGCATTGATGACGCAACCTTTAGCTTTGGTAACAAAACCTTTAGCTTTGGTGACAAATCCTTTCGCTTCGGTTATGCAACCTAAAGGACTATTCGTTAATATCAAGAGAGTGGCAAGTAGGATTTATTCTTCTATTTAATAGTTACTGATTGTAATGTTCAGAAAATCGTTTTAATAGTTCATAGGGTTCTTTTGTTTCACAGCTGCAAAACACAGATATAGTTATATAGTGCATAAAAAAGATATATCAAACTCGTTGCAAATGAGGGTGTGTCTATAAATTTAAAATTCTATTAGTCTTATGAAAAACCTATCTCTTATTGTTTCTGCATTGCTTATTTCCATAGCTGGATTTTCGCAAGGTATCCGGTTTGAAAACGGAACTTGGGCAGAAGTTCTGGCAAAAGCCAAGCAGTCCAATAAACCGGTTTTTATTGATGTTTATACTTCGTGGTGTGCTCCTTGCAAAAAAATGAGTAATGAAGTATTTCCGCTGGCAGAAGTAGGCAAAGTGTATAACGCAAACTTTATTTGCTATCAGATTGATGCTGAAAAAGGGGAAGGAATTGAGATAGCAAAAAAATATGACGTAAAAGCTTATCCAACTTATCTTTTCGTTAAGGCTGACGGAGTGCTGTTTTCCAGATCAATGAGTTCGATGGATGCGGAAGCTTTTATTGGAATCTCTAAAAAAGCATTAATGGATTTAAACGATCCCAAACCGCTGACAGAATGGGAGAAAGAATATATTCTAAAAGGAAATGATACAATATTCTTGAAAAAATATATCGGAAAACGTATGGAATTGGGATTATCATTTGCAACTCAATTTGATAATTACTTGCAGTTAATTCCCGAAAAGAATAGAACTTCAAATTATGTTGCCAATCTATATTACGAATTAGAAAAACAGTTGAAAATCAATTCATTTGCGTATAAAAACCTTGTTGCTAATCGAAATAAATTCAATACAAGGTATTCAAAGATTATTGATCAGGAACTTGAAGCAGGGATCATGAACACCTTGGGCGAAGCCGCTGAATCAAAGGATGAACAATTGCTTAAAAAAGTGATGACGACATTCGATCAAATACCCCAACTCCCGAATCTAAAAGATAAGGAGGTACTTTATATGCAGTATTATGAAAAAACCGGTGAATTTGAAAAATGTTTACAGCATGGAATAGACTTTTGTAACAATACAATCATGAAGATAAGTCCGGATTCCATCTTAAAAAAAGATGAGATGTATCTTCAGTTGCTTGAAAAAAGATTTGTTTCAGGAGAAATGTCACAAAATGAGCAAGATCAAATAGTTGCATTGAGAAAATTCATGGCTCATTCAGAGCGGGATAAATACAGTGGCTATCTAACCGGCATTGCATATAGAGTATTTGAAAGAGTATCAGACGTAAATACCCTTCAAAAGGCACTGAGTTGGACTGCCCGCTCACTGGAGCTAAACCCCAATACCCCAAGGATAATGGACTTATACGCAAACCTGCTTTATAAATTAGGACGAAAAGAAGAATCTATAGCCAAGGAGAGCGAAGCGTTGGAGATTGCGAAAAAGGCAAACGATGACTCAAAAACGTATGAAGAAACGCTTAGGAAGATGAGTTCCGGAGAGAAAACATGGAAATAAACATCCAACTCCAGCAAACCAAACCATCTGCCCAACGGCAATGATCTTAGAATCAATGAATTTTATCTGTCATATTACTTATATATAAAAAATCACCATGAAAAAACTATTTTTATCCTTTCTGAGTCTGTTGTTGATTGCATCAGCCGGCATTGCTCAAACAAGAAGTATTGAACATCCGAATTTTGAAAATAACAACTCCGGATCACTAGAAATCGACAAATTGGTGTTGAAAGATACTGAAACTGTGCTGTATTGTGATTTTTATGACAGCCCTAATGATACGATTTTAATATCAGCCAAGTGCTATATGAAGGGGAAATCTGGGAAAATCTACAAGCTACTTCGCTCGGAAGGTTTTGAACTGGGTAAAAAAACAGTCGTGCCGACAACGGGATATATTTCGTTTAAGTTGCATCTGAAACCTTTAGATAAAACTGAAAAATCGTTTGACCTTCTCTTGGGCGAAAAAGGAAACGAATTTATAATCACAGGCATCAAGACAGTAAAACCAAAAACAGTTGCTACTCCAATTCACTGTTTGATAAAAGGAACTGTTATTGACCGACCATACAGTAACCGAATTATACTTACAAAGTACAATGGTGACATCAAATTCACAGGAATAAATATCCCAATTCGGAATGGTAAGTTTGAATATGAGCTAAATTGTCAAAGTTCTGATTTATATCGCTTGCTATTTTACGAAGAACAAAGAAACGGATATCCAGCATATTTTTTTGCAGAATCAGGGATTGTTACATTAAAACTTTTCCCTATGAATCTTCATTTTAAAAATAAGGTTACTGGAGGATTGCTTAATCGCGAGTATTCTCAGTTCAATGCACTACGCGACTCTTTATTTGGGGGAAAAGACATTGACAAAGAAAAAGAAAAACTTGAAAAAGAAGATCGAGTATTCACAGAGGCTGGAAAACAGATAAAAGCGAAAATTAAAGCAGAAAGAGATGAACATGCTTTGGACAGCTTAGTGGTTGTGGCTAGAAAACTGCACGAACTAGGCAATGCTTTAACACCCGAAGCTCAAGCGTTACAAGACAAAGAAATTAAAATGGGTAAAGACTGGAGAATATGGGAAATAGACTATATTCGAACTCATAGTACTCTTATTGGTTACCGGTTATTACTAAATGCAATGGCAAACCAAGAAGAAATACCGGAATGCATAATTATTTTCAATAGCATCTATGCCAAAAAATATCCTTCCCATCCCTACACTAAACGGATGAAAGAATTGATTCTGAACTTTACTTCTATTAAGGTTGGCAAACCCTATGTGGACTTTACAGCGCCTAGCTTTAGTGGTAAACCAACCAAGCTATCCGAACAAATACAAGGTAAAGTAGCATTGATTGACCTTTGGGCATCGTGGTGTGCACCCTGCAGAAAAAAAGCCAAAAGTATGATTCCCGTTTACGAAGCCTACAAAGACAAAGGTTTTATGATTGTTGGCATTGCGCGTGAAAGTACTCTGGCCGATGGAGTGAATGCCGCCAAAAAAGATAAATATCCCTGGTTAAACCTGATAGAATTAAAAGACAAAGGAAAAATTTGGGAAAAATACAATATGACATCCGCCGGAGCTTCTTTCTTGGTAGATAAAAATGGAATTATTCTGGCTATAGATCCAACCGATAAAGAAGTGACAGCCATACTTGAAAAATTATTGAAATAAAACTATTGGTATTGACAGCTTAAATCACGTATTAGCGTAAATATAAAAGTTGTCTTACTTTTTCAGAAATGTCTTATATTTTGGGTTTCGCGAGTTCCAACTCGCGGTATTTTGTGAATAATCGCGAGTTGGAACTCGCGAGACCCGATTCAAACCAGCAATAAAATTTTCAAAACCAGCAACATTATAAAAGTCAAGACGACTTCATCTTATGAAAAAAACCATTCAAATTTTACTGTTTATTTTTTGTGTTTCAGTTTCAGTTTCGGCACAACAGAAAGCTGTGTCAGTCACTCAGTCTCAAATTCCTGAAAAGTTTATCGGCAACTGGATTAACTCCAACACCAACAATTGGGAATACGGCTTTTTTGAAAAATTCGCAATGTATAAAAGCGATTTTTGGGACTATAAAACCATACAAGCCCTGAAAAACGGAGATGTAAATCTAACACTGACCAAAGGTAAACAAACGGTGCAACTCCTTTTGAAATCAGGAAAAGATAACCGGATAACAATTCAACCCTTCAAGGGTAATGCCGTTTTGTACACAAAAATGGATAAAATCTATCCTGCTTATCCGAAGAAAGATGAAACTGCGTTTGCCAAACCGACTTTCCATAAAGATTCGGCCACCATTATTGGTTATTATCGTAACATAGATAAAATTCCAGCGCAGTTTGCCGACATATTGAAAAAAAGTATATTCATGGTTACCGCACCCGACTTTATTTCCGGTAAAGAACAGGATTACTTGGCCGATTTAGATTCGCTGGGGCGTTTCAAGCTTACTTTCCCTATAATGAATGCACAGGAATTGTATGTGAATGGGAGTAGCTTGCAACTGCACATGTCATTAGAAGCAGGGAATACCATTGCGTTGTTTGTTGATTTGGCAGATTATATACCACTGGATGCGGACCAATCGAGGGAAGGATACCTGAACCAACCAAAACAAGCATTGTTTATGGGCGATAACGCCCGGCTCAACAACGAGCTTACTACATACAGACCCTCATCAATTTATATTGATCGAAACAAAGCCGAAAAGTTGACCGATATGGATTACCTTTCGTATTGCGATTCGGTGTACAAAAAGCGTACAGATGTTTTGAATTCCTTTATTGCTGCTAATCCAAAGGTATCTAAGAAATTCAGAGAATTCAATTCCGAATACGAACGCTACGACCTGGCATTATACCTGATGCAGCACCGGTCTGATCTCCGAAGCAAAAATAAAACGGGTTATATGGATTACGTTCGTGCCAATTTTCCTCTGGATAACGAATGGGCTTACACGGGTCTTCGGGAATTTAGATCGTTTCTGAGAGATTATATAGATTATGAAACTAGTTTAAGGCCTCCAAAAACGGTGACCTATTTACTCAAGGATGTCAGCAATTATATGAAGCAAAACAAAAAGGTGGACGATGCCACGCAAACGCTGTTAGATCAGATTGTAGCGATGTATGAAGACTTTGAAAAATCAGGAAAAGATCAGGTTGAAGCTTTGCAAATAAAATATAAAGACCTGCTGATCAAAGTACAAACCATTAATCCTGTAGTTCGGGAAGCAAGTGACGAAATGCTTGCAAATCGTGCCCTCGATACTCAATTAAGCGATTCATTGCTGACCAACGAGCATTTGAGGCAAATGTGGAATGCCAGTAGTTATTATGCCGAACTGGATCAGTACCACAAAGCACTTTCGGACGTAAAAGTGAACGATATGAAAGCTAAAGTGGTAAATCCCGATTTGATTAAAAGCATTATGGAAGTCAACAATTTTTACAAAAACGCGGCAACCAAAGATATGACCTACGAAGCCAGTCTGAAAAATACCAGTCATCTGAAAGAATATCAGGACGCTAAAGCTTTGTTCGAAGAATTGATTAAACCCTACAAAGGCAAGGTGATTTATGTGGATTTCTGGGGAACATGGTGCGGCTCGTGCAAGGAGAACATGAAGTATGTGAAAGACATGAAAGCCAGGCTAAAAGGCCAAGATGTAGTGTTTATGTACTTCGCCAATAGATCGCCGGAGGATTCGTGGAAAAACATTATCAAAGAAATGGATCTTACCGGCGAGAATGTGGTGCAATACCGCTTACCCGAAAAGCAGGAAGAAATCATCGAACGTTTATTTAGCGTCAATTCATTTCCTACTTATCTACTTATCAATAAAGAGGGCAAAGTAGTAAATACCAAAGCGGCACGACCCATGCTAGGCGAAACCGCCGTACAGCAAATTTCTGAGCTTTTAAAATAGTTCATTGCAGAGCCATTTGTACGGAAACAGTGGGTAAATAGTCTAGCCTTTAAAAGCGTATAATGATGATCATGTACCCGATAGTTTGGGGAGTCTTGCTCGATAATCTTCAAAAATCGGGTAATATATTTATAAAGCTTGAGAAGCAAGAAGTTGAAATGTATTATAAGTTTAAGAAATGGCAAACTCAGTATATTCGCCAGCACGTTTCCATTGTGAGTTATAGCTTACTTGTTGATAAAACATCGCAAGCTCTACAACAATTTAATGAGGATATGCCTGAATGCATCGATATTTTCAATTCAATTTATGCCAAAAAGTATCCAAACCATCCCTATACCAAACAAATGCAAATAAAGATTAAGTCATTTACACCCATCAAGGTAGGTGGAAGGCATATAGATTTTACGGCTCCTGATTTTAATGGAAAGTTTGTTAAGCTGCCAGGAACGATAAATATCCCTGGTTAAACCTGATTGAATTAAAAGACAAAGGGAAAATATGGGAAAAATATCGGGTGGGTAACAGCAGAGGTAGAACCTTTTTTAGTGGATAAGAATGGTGTTATACTGGCTATAAGTCCTACTGACGAAGAAGTGAAAACCATACTTGAAAAATTTTGTAATAAACCATTTAGTATTGACGAGTATTAAAATTATATACTTTACGTAAATATATTATGAAAAAAACCATTCAAATTTTATTTTTTATTTTTTGTGTCGGGGTTTCAGTTTCGGCACAACAGAAAGCTGTGTCAGTCACCCGGTGTCTAATGCCCGATAAATTTATTGGCAACTGGATTAACGCCAACACCAACCATTGGGAATATGGCTTCTTTGAAAAATTCGTCCTGTATAAAAGCGATTTTTGGAATTATAAAACCATACAGACCCTGAAAAATGGAGAGGTAAATCTTACATTGGCAAAAGGCAAACGTACCGTGCAACTCCTCTTGAAATCAGGAAAAGATAACCGGATAACGATTCAATCAGCCAAAGGCAATGCCGTTTCGTACACAAAAATGGATAAAGTTTATCCAAGCTATCCGCAGAAGGACGAAACCGCGTTTACCAAACCGACTTTCCGAAAAGATTCGGCAACCATTATTGGTTATTACCGAAACATGGATAAAATTCCGGCTCAGTTTGCCGAAAGATTAAAGAAAAACCCTTTCAAAGTATCTGCTCCAGACTTTATTTCGGATAAAGAGCAGGATTACTTAGCCGATTTCGATTCGCTGGGGCGTTTCAAGCTTACGTTCCCCATTATGAATGCGCAGGAATTGTACGTGGATTGGAGTCGGTTACAACTGCACATGTCTTTGGAAGCCGGGAATACCATTGCTTTATTTGTTGATTTGGTAGATTATATTCCATTGGAAGACGACAAATCGATGGAAGGATACCGTAACCGACCAAAACAGGTCTTGTTTATGGGCGATAATGCCCGACTTAACAATGAACTTATTACGTACAAACCCTCTTCAATTTATATTGATCGAAACAAAGCCGAAAAACTGAATGATATGGCTTATCTTTCGTATTGCGATTCGGTGTACAAAAAGCGGACGGATGTCTTGAATTCCTATATTGCAGCTAATCCGAATGTATCTAACAAATTCAAGGAATTCAATTCCGAATATGAACGTTACAACCTGGCATTTTACCTGATGCAGCACAGGTTTGATCTCACAAAGATTAAAACAACTTTTGATGCGGGATATATGGATTATGTTCGAGCCAATTTTCCACTTACCAACGAATGGACTTACACCGGTGTTCGGGATTTCAGATCGTTTCTGAGAGATTATATCGGTTATGAAACAAGCCTTAAGCCTCAAAATGCAATGACTATTACGTTTAAGGATATCACCAAGTATATCAGGCAAAACAAAACAGTGGACGAAGCTACACAAATGCTTTTGGATCAGTTAGTTGCAATGACTGAAGACTTTCAAAAATCAGGCAAAGACCAGTTTGAAGCTTTGAAAATCAAATATAAAGACCTAATTAGTAAGGCAGAGACTATAAGTCCTTTAATTCAGGAAGCAAGTATTGAATTGTCTAATCGCCCCTTAGATACTCAGTTGTCAGATTCTTTTCTGACCAACATACACTTGAGACAATTATGCAATGCAAATACTTATTACAAAGAATTGGATCAGTACCACAAAGCCCTTTCGGAAGTGAAATTGAAAGATATGAGAGTAAAAGTTGTAAACCCCGATTTGATTAAAGCCATTGAAAATGTAAGTAACTTTTACAAAAACGTATCAACCAAGGGCATGACCTATGAAGCCAGTCTGAAAAATACCAGTCATCTGAATGAATATCAGGACGCTAAAACTTTGTTTGAAGAATTAATCAAACCCTACAAAGGCAAGGTAATTTATGTGGACTTTTGGGGAACGTGGTGCGGTCCCTGCAAAGAAAACCTGAAGTACGTGAAAGATATTAAAGCCAAACTGAAAGGCCAAGATGTAGTGTTTATGTACTTTGCCAACAACTCGCCGGAGGATTCGTGGAAAAATATCATCAAGGAGATGGATCTTACCGGGGAAAATGTGGTGCAATACCGCTTACCCGAAAAGCAGGAAGAACTCATTGAACGGTTGTTTACTGTAAAAAAATTCCCGACCTATTTACTTGTCAACAAAGAAGGCAAGGTAGTCAATACTGATGCCGCATCACCCATGCAAGGCGAAATCACTCAACAGCAGATATTGGAAATATTAAAGTAGTGCTGAGTATATATTGTCTTTAATTTGGAATTGTTTATGCAATCACGGGTTAACTATTTTTGCAATATAAATAAAAAATAGTTAATAATATATAACTAATTCATTAGTTATAGGGAAATTTATTTACTTTGCTTAAAATTTAATTCTTGATAACCTCATATCAAAGGAGATAGCTAAAAACAAAATACTTAAATCAATTAAATCATTTAGTTTATGAAATTAAAATCACTACTACTGTTTATTCTGTTTGTATCATTTAATCTTCATGCGCAAAAAAAGTCTGCTAATTATCAAATTTCAGGGCAAGTTATTGAGGCTACTACCGGAAAAGACATACCTTATGTTACGGTGACAATACAAAATGACAGCGCCAAAACAGTAAAAAAAATCAGTTCTGATGCCTCTGGAAAATTCACTTTCACAGTAGCAGAAAAAAAGACATACTCGCTCATTTTCACTTCTATAGGTTACTCAGAACTAACTAAAAAAATCAATATAACAGACGCTAAAACCGATTTGAATAAGATAAAAATGGACGAAGGCGTCGCCCTCAAAGAGGTATCAGTGAGTGTGCAGCGACCATTGGTTAAGGTTGATGCTGATAAGATAACCTACAACGTTGAGTCAGATCCGGATTCACAGACCTCTAATGCGCTGGACATGTTGAGAAAAGTACCTCTTGTTACAGTCAATTCTGAAGATGAAGTGACACTTAACGGACAATCAAACTTTAAGGTGTTGATTAACGGAAAGAGTTCATCTATGATGTCTAATAATTTTAAGGATATCATTAAGACTATTCCGGCAAACAGTATAAAAGATATAGAGGTGATAACCAATCCATCTTCTAAATATGATGCTGAAGGTGTTGGGGGCATTATTAATATTATTACAACAAAGAAGAGCATTGCAGGATACAACGGAAGTGTGTCGGCAGGTGCTGATTCTCGTGGGGGATTAAACGGGAGCTTGTATTTGGCTGCAAAAGTCAACAAGTTCGGATTCTCTGTCAGATATTCGGATTCTCAATCTAAAAATGCTCCAAACTCAAATACTTCTGAAAGAAAAAATTATCTGAGCGATACTTACAGAACAACTAATTCTACCGGGTCATCTAAATCTTCAGGAAATTCATCTAATTTCTCCGGAGAGCTAAGTTATGAAATTGACTCATTAAATTTGATAAGCTCTTCATTTTGGGGTTACGGATATACTTCGCGAAATAATTCACAGGGCTTTACCAATACACTTGATATAAACAATGTCAGATCGCAATATTACGAAAGCCTGAGTAATGGAAAATATACCTATAATACGCTGTCGGGCAATATTGATTATCAGAAAACCTATAAAAAGCCAGATAAAACTTTCACACTGTCTTACAAATTAGACAATTCTCCCAATACATCTAATT
>Ga0302215_10000368_pt1 | contig 33244 bp, 30 predicted proteins | sample II_Fen_N3_1_FD_194580 | JGI IMG/M metagenome (GOLD analysis project Ga0302215, IMG submission 194580) | Peat permafrost microbial communities from Stordalen Mire near Abisko, Sweden - II_Fen_N3_1 | ecosystem: Environmental > Terrestrial > Soil > Wetlands > Permafrost | place: Sweden: Abisko... | reverse complement strand
GTTCCGTTTTTACACAGGACGTTGAACGTGGTAAAAGGGTTGCCAACAGTATTGATACGGGCATGGTTTATATTAATCATCCTACGTGGACTCAGGCCGATCTGCCTTTTGGAGGTTCAAAAGGTTCAGGTTACGGACAGGAGCTATCAGAATTGGGCATTGATGAGTTTGCCATTAAAAAACTTATCCGTGTTAGTAGTTTGACTGATCCTTTTTAAGAAATATCCTGTATGTGAATAGACTCATATTCAAAAAAAGTAGTATTTCATTTGCTGAATAGTTAACTTATTGGTAAAACCAATAAGTTGACCGGGTTGTTTCTCGTCAATCTTTCAGGCAAATTATGCCAGGGCGTTAGTAAGTTTAAACGAATAATACTAATTCTAATAATAACATGAAGACAAAACAGATTGTATTGGCAACCAGACCAAAAGGTTTGCCTCAATTGACAGATTTTAGGTTTGAGTATGTAGAAATCCCTAAGATGAAGGTCGGTGATGTGATGTTAAAACCTCTTTATTTTTCGGTCGATCCATATATGCGTGGGCGTATGAATGATGCTAAATCCTATATTCACGCTTTCCAGACCGACCAACCTATTGAAGGAAGTGCCCTTGCAACTGTTATGGAAAGCAAGTCTGACCTGTTCAAATCCGGCGATATCGTGCTGGGTATGCTGCCCTGGAGGGAAAGTACCGTCATTTCGGATAAGGGATTGCAAAAAGTGGATGCTACTCAACAACCATTAAGTTATTTCCTGAGTGTACTGGGAATGACCGGAATTACGGCTTACATAGGGTTAATGCATATTTGCAAACCCCTGGCCGGTGAAACAGTAGTTGTTTCCGGTGCTGCAGGTGCAGTAGGTATTGTGGTTGGGCAGATTGCCAAACTACAAGGGTGTAGGGTAATAGGAATTACCGGTTCTGAAGAAAAGGTGAAATTGTTAGTTGAGAAGTTCGGATTTGACGAAGCCATAAACTATAAAACGACTACGTATGTGAATAAAGCTATTGCAACAATATGCAACGATGGAGTGGATATTTATTTTGATAATGTGGGTGGAAATATATCTGATGCTGTAATCAGCAATTTAAATGTTCAGTCACGGATTGCTGTTTGCGGGCAAATTGCCTTGTATAACAGTACCGATATACCGCTTGGCCCGCGATTGCAACTTACGCTTCTTACTAAAAATGCCATGATGCAGGGATTTACTGTTGGCAATTATAAAAGTGAATTCCCCGAGGCTATTGAACACTTGACTCAATGGGTTCATGAGGGTAAAATAGATTTCACTGAAACCATTTTTTATGGATTTGACCAGTTGCCTACTGCCTTTATCGGATTATTCAGCGGTGAAAATATAGGTAAAATGATTGTGAAAGTTTAAATACGATTCGTTAAACCGGAATAAAAAAATCCCATACCCTTTAAAACAGGTATGGAATTTTTTGTAATAGGAGTACACTTTAAAGTCATGCTCTTACTAAGTCAGAAGCATATCTGATCAGGAATACCGGTCTGAAAATTAAAAGAAACGACTGCAAATTTAATTATTCTGCCCCAAGCCTCAAAAGGAGATGTAAATTACCATCGTCTCCTAAACTATTTAGCACAAAAAGAACCTACTTCGCTGACCACTCTTAACATCCCAATTTGGGGTCTGGGATAATATTACTTTTTATCTAATTTGATAATGTTATATACCACCATGACATCATTAAAGTCATTGTATTTATTATCCGACTGATCCAGCACTTCAAAATCATACTTACCGGCATATTTCATCCTGATTTTATCAATCATTTTAGAGCCTGTAATAAAATAACCCTTAGCAGGTAATTCTTTTTCAAAGTTTCTAAAATGATTGCCTGTATAAAAATTCAGGCCGTACATATTTGGAGATTCTGTCAGGTCATTGAGTACATACGTGTTACCTTTCAGGTCGTACTTAGCCTCAATCTTTTCAGCAAAAGGGCGGGACGAATAGGAATCTTTGAATACCGGAAATATGGAGGCTTCCAGATAAACCTGAAAACAAATAAACAACCCCATTATTCCAAAAAGGGTCGTATACGAAATTTTTCTTTTCCTGATCAACCAACAACCTATGCATGCTGTAAGTAACATAACCCACATAGCCATGGCCAGCAAAGTAGGATTCTGAAAAGCCACAGAGAATGTCTTAATGTCATGGAGCGTTTTGGCGTCATGAAGCAGGGAACCTGCAAGAGTAGACAAATCAACAAACCGGAAGATAAACTGAAGTGCCAGTACTATTCCCGATAATATAAGGATAATGGAGCCAATCCATTTAATGAATTTAAGTTTAACAGCCAACGCCCATTCAAACAATAAGGTCAGCAAGTAAGCTGCAAACGGATAGGCAGGCATAATATACACACTTCTTTTGGAAGTAGGAATGGCATAGAAGGTAAGTATTACCACCACGGAAACTATGCTGAACAAGGTAAGTTTATCCATGCCGGCAAGCTTTTGCCAGAATACTGATTTCTGCGGTTTGAAGCCTTTAAGCAAACCTTTATACGATATCCCGAATGCACTGAAGATCAGTAGGAACGACCAGGGTAAAAATCCAAGAATAATAGCAGGGATATAATACCAGAAAGGACCTTTATGTCCTAGGTCGTAGGAAATGCCCAATGTTTTGCTATCGCCGCCAAAGAATCTGCCGAAGTTCTCGGCATACACGATATTCAAAAAATGAGTTCCCCCCTGTTGATATGCCAGCACATACCAGATTAATAGTATTGCCAATGATGGCAATGCTACGAAGATATTCTTATAGATGATTTCCCACAGCGAATAGCGTTGCAGTATAAGCAAATAGATGCCAAAAACAAGGCATGGCAGTATAATACCAACCGGCCCTTTTACTAATGCAGCTCCACCAAGGAAAAGCGGAATAAGGAACGGGTAGCCTTTCAACCCTTTCTCCTCCCAACGGAAAGAACTGAACAATGCTCCTATCATAAAAAAGGCAAGCGTCATATCCACCCTTGCTTCAATTCCCGAGCGGTGCATTTCAAAGCTGGTTAGAAGGATCAGTGCTGACAGTGCTGCTAATGAGCGGGATTTCCTCTTATAAAGCAGGGCAAAGAACATCATGGTTATGCCAATCAACGCTAATGCAGAGGGCAGGCGGGCAGTTGTTTCGGTGACATGGCCGGCCGGCAGGGAGAATGCTGCAATAAACCAATGCATAAATGGAGGCTTGTACGCCACTTCATCCGCATAATCGGCCGGCAATACCCAGTTGCCCGTATTCAGGATATACGATGCTACCGTTGCTTCTCGGGGTTCTCCTTTTACGTAGAATTCCCCCATGGTTATCCAGGGTAACGTTAACAGCATACTTATAAGCAGGATAAGCAGATAGGGGTTCTTTTGATAGAAAGCTTTTAATGAGTCTATAAGTTTGTCCATTTTTTTTTGTTAATTGGGCTCAAAGATACTGAAATTCGATTTAATAACAATTACAGGTTATGAAATTAAAAAAACCGCTACAGGTGTTTCATGCAGCGGTTTTTTTAATTGACCTAATACATCAAGGTTGCCTGGCTAAAACAATAATACGTTGTATAAAACTTTGTGCTTCATGAAAATATATTTTTACGTTCTCCTCTTCATAATAGACAAAATCATCATAATCACCCGTTTGCCTTCTATCATATAAGTCAGAAAATAATCTACCATCTTCTTTTGAAAGTAATCCATTCTGGATATAATGTAATCCAAACATCTGTCTTATTCCTTTATGGGAATTAGAGTCAATATTAGCTTTTAAGAGTAAAGCACTTACCGCATAATAACAGGCATAATACATTCTATTCATGGAGGCATTCCAGAAAGCATGTTGAATCAATACATTTGCTTCTTTAAGGGTTTCTAAGGATCGGTCAATCCTGTAGTTAATCAAATCTGCATTGGATCCGGTCATAGTGATATCCCTTCTGCCTTAATATTCTTATAGAAAGGAGTTATTGAATGTCGCTTCTCCCAGTCTTTTCGACTTATTATCAAAGGACTGATTACTTTTCCTGTTTCAAATTCCAAATCATATAACGGATCTTTAATCCTTTTTTCATCGGAATATGTTACTTTATCATTATCCACAAGGATAAGAATATCGAAATCAGAATATTTATTATTTTCACCCCTGGCATATGAACCAAATAAAATAACTGATGCAGTTGGTTCCGAAAGACTAACTAACTGCTTTATTTTAAGTAATATGTTTTTATCTGATATCATGATGAACCTGAATTTATACTGCAAAGATGGCAAATATTCTTTTAATAATCAACAAATCAAGTGATAATTAAGTTTATGATATTTTATATCGCCACCTATAAAACAAATAAATTTTAAGCAAAAAACCCGCTGCAAGTCAAACTTACAGCGGGTTTAATTTTTCATCAAAGGACGAATTGATATACATTCTTTATCAAGCACTTTCTTTTGAAGATGATATGTATATACATACCCGCTTCTAAAGTGAATTTGCACACCACAGGTTATTCTTTATTTGCAATAAAAGGTGATTTCTTTCTGTAAGTGTTAACCATTAGCTGTTCAGTCAGGAAATCAGCTATACACTTTGCATTAATTCGTTTGCCCGGGCAATCTTCCAGGCTAACCAGTATATCTGTGCTTTCATCCGTAAATTCAATAAATGGAACCCGGACCAATGTCCAGTCAATATCACTTGCTGAAAGGATGGAATACGTTTTTTGCCGGTCAGCATGAATCGCCGGGAAGTTCGTGCACATCCATTCGGTAGCCATGACAGTTTCCATTCCTTTTTTATCAAAGGGAGTATCGACATTTACACCGGCAACCAACAGGTAACGCCGAATACTGTATTCTGACATGGCATTCAGGATGTTTTTTGTTGCCAGGCATGATACCAATGGTTCATCTTTACGCTGGCCTACCGTGCTGATAACAGCATGGCAACCTTCGAGTAACGAACGTATAGCTTCAGGGTCGATTGCATCACCTTTCATAACCTCTACGGACGGATATTTCAGGAAGAAGTCTTCAGGGTGTCTGAGAAGGAGTTTTAATGTATATCCCTGCTTCAATAATCGGGTTACAAGATATTTTCCTGTTCTGCCACCACCACCCAATACGGCAATTTTTATCTGTTGTTTCATTTTTTTTTCTTTATAAAATATGAGTATAAAATTTCTTTTCGTTTTTTATCTTTTGGATAAAACGAAAACAACAAAAGCTGTTGGCTTTTGTATTTACCTGGATCAATATTTTATAAAGAGATTTTAATGCTGCAAAAGTACTATTTTTTTCTAAACAAACATGAGCATTTATTTTGACAATAGAAGTAAACGTGAATCACAATGTCCGTAGTTTAAATTTATACGGTATCAACTCTCCACCCAATTTACTATCTATGTGAAAGTGCAGAAGAGAGGCAATGTTTTAGAAAATAAAGCAAAATATTTCGTGGAACTAACGCAATAAGAAATATGTTTATACGACATCTATCCTTTATTTTAGGCTCCTTTATATGCAAGCCCGTTAATAAGCCCCCTGCTTTTATTACCTTTGCCCCCCGGATTAAATTTTTAAAAGAAACAGATGGAATCAAAGGACCTGCCCATTACGCTGGGGACAGAAAAAGTAGGAAAATTACTGATGCAATATGCCATTCCGGCTATCATTGCCATGACAGCTTCGTCATTATACAACATTACCGATAGTATTTTTATTGGCCATGGCGTTGGTGCACTGGCAATTTCAGGATTGGCACTTACCTTTCCGTTGATGAACCTGGCAGCTGCTTTCGGGTCGCTGGTGGGGGTGGGAGCTTCAACACTTATGTCCGTAAGGCTTGGGCAAAAGGACTACGATACGGCAAATAAGATCCTTGGGAATGTGTTTATTTTAAACATTATCCTGGGACTTGCCTATACTGTGGTGGTCTTATCGTTCCTGGATCCTATCCTCTATTTCTTTGGGGCAAGTGAGGCTACACTTCCTTACGCACACCAGTACATGGTGGTCATCCTGCTTGGGAACGTGGTAACGCACATGTTTCTTGGCCTGAATGCCTTGCTTCGTTCTACGGGACGTCCTCAAAAAGCCATGTATACCACACTTTGTTCAGTTCTCATAAACATAGTTTTAAATCCGCTGTTTATATTTGTATTCAAATGGGGTATTCAGGGTAGTGCTTTTGCCACTGTCATCTCGCAAATAGTAATGCTGGTATGGCAAATCAATATTTTTAGCAATAAGAAACATTTTATTCACCTGAAAAAAGGAACATTCCGCCTGCAGCGTAAGATTGTTGTCGATTCGATGGCTATCGGATTATCTCCTTTTTTAATGAATGCTGCTTCGTGTGTTATCGTCGTACTCATTAATCAAGGTTTGATTCACTACGGTGGCGATTTAGCTGTTGGTGCTTACGGAATTGTAAACAGGGTAGTCTTTCTTTTCGTGATGATTGTTATGGGAATTAATCAAGGGATGCAACCCATTGCCGGATATAATTTTGGTGCCGGTCATTATGAGCGGGTAACCGAGGTGCTGAAGAAAACTCTTTTCCTGGCAACAGGTGTCATGACATTGGGTTTTCTTATCGGAGAATTTTCACCGCATGCAGTGGCATCGGTCTTTACTACCGACAAGACTTTGATTAATATGGCTTCCGAAGGATTGCGCATTGTGATTGTATTTTTTCCTATTGTCGGATTGCCAATGGTAACAGCCAACTTCTTCCAAAGTATCGGCATGGCAGGAAAAGCGATATTCCTGTCGTTAACACGCCAGTTAATATTTTTACTGCCTTGCCTGATTATTCTTCCAATGATATTCGGATTGAAAGGAGTGTGGTATAGTATGCCGGCATCAGATCTGGCCTCCAGTACAATATCAGCATTTATGCTGGTTTCACAGTTCAGGAAGTTCAGGCAGCCTGTTATTGTTTAAATGTTCCGCGTTCCGTGTTCCGTGTTCCGTGTTCCGTGTTCAGCGTTGAATGGATTATCTTTTATCTTTGTTCTTTAATCTAATGTCTTTATTCTTATTCTAAAATAATATTATCATGAATGAAAAGTTTGTAATAAATATAGGCCGGCAACTGGGTAGTGGGGGCAGGCAGATAGGCGAGAAACTGGCTGGTCAGTTTGGTATCGCTTGTTATGACAAAGAACTGATACAGCTTGCTTCGAAAGAAAGTGGTCTGGGAAAAGAGTTCTTTGAAAATGCGGACGAAAAGAAGGGACATAGTATTATCGGAGGGTTACTGGGATTGCGCACCAATATCAGCAATGAAGTGTATGTAAACAATTATTTGTCGAACGAAACTTTCTTTAAAATACAGAGCGATATTATTCGTGAACTGGCAGAAGAGAAGTCATGTGTATTCGTAGGCCGTTGCGCCGATTATATTCTACGGGATCATCCACGTTGCATAAATGTATTTATAACTGCCGATACTACCGACCGTGTAAAGCGTGTTGCCCTGGATAAAAACATTACTCATGAAAAAGCGCAGGAAGTGATTGAAAAAATGGATAAGAAACGTTCGGAATACTATAACTATTTCAGCAACAAAGTGTGGGGAGTGGCTGAATCGTATCATTTATGCATTAACTCTTCTGTACTTGGAATCGATGAAACAGTGGATTTTATCAGTCAGTTTGTAAAACAACGATTGAAATAAATTCTGATCTTTTGATAAAAAGTGACTAAGTGATTTTTTTAAATTCGGTTAGAGTCATGAACTGCCAGTGTTTAAGAACAGAGTATAAATTAAAACCCGCTGCAAGTCAAACTTACAGCGGGTTTTTAGTTTGTTTTTTTAATACCCCGTCAAGGGTCAGGAGTTCTTACATTCCAAAGCTGAAAACAGCAATTTGATTGTAAATGGTACTGAACAGTCCAACCAATAGGATACCCAATGTACAAAGGATAAAACTGATTTTTACAGGTACATCGCTCTTTACCACTTCAATCGGATTTTCGCTTTTGTTCAGGAACATGGATTTGATCACCAACAGGTAGTAATACAAGGATATAATCGTGTTCAGCAGGGCAATAAATACAAGAACATAAAATCCTTGTTGTGCTGCAGCCGAGAATACAAAGAACTTGCTGAAGAATCCTGCAAAAGGAGGAATACCTGCCAGGGAGAACAAGGCAATCATCATCACAAAACTGAGACGTGGGTTAGTCTGGTACAATCCGTCGTAATCGGACATGTTCACTTTCTTTGTCTGGTTTTCAATCACGGATATTACTCCGAATGCTGCCAGGTTGGAGAACATATATACCAACACGTAATATACCAGAGAAGTCATTCCAAGAGCCGTACCGCTGATAATTGCAAGCAGGATATATCCGGCTTGGGATATGGAAGAAAAGGCCAGAAATCGCTTTAAATTCTGTTGGCGGATAGCAAATACATTGGCGACAGTGATACTCACTACAGCCAGGCCATAAAGAATCGGTTGCCATTGTGTGATCAGGTTGCCGAATACTTTTATCAACAGGGTAAAGAGTACGAATACAGCTGCACCTTTGGAAATCACCGAAAGGTAAGAGGTGATATTGGTTTGTGCACCTTCGTATACATCCGGAGTCCAAAGGTGGAAAGGTACCAGTGATATTTTGAAAAACAATCCTACCGAGAAGAATACAAATGCCATGATCTGTAACGGTGTTCCGGTGATAAGTGTAGCCAGGTCGCTGAAATAAAGCGTTCCGGTTGAACCATAGATCAGCGACATGCCGAACAGCGAAATGCTGGAAGCAAATACAGCCGATAGAATGTACTTGGCACCTGCTTCAGCCGATTTATGGTTGTATTTATCAAAAGCCACCAGGGTAGCCATTGGAATAGACGCTGTTTCAAGTCCGATAAAGAACATTAGGAAGTTGCCCGAAGAGATCATGAAATACATTCCCAACAAGGTAGACAAGGTAAGGAAGTAGAATTCGCCCCGTTTAATGCGGTTGGCATCTTCGTTCAGGAATTTATGTGCCTGCAGCAGTACGATCAGTGTCCCTACGTTCAGGATTGTTTTCACGTAAGTCTGCATGGGTACATACTGGTACATGCCACCGGCTATGGTGAATGCTTCACGTGGAATGCAGTTAAGCAATGTGTGTGCGGCAAAGAGTACCAATGCCACCGGTTGAAAATACTTCAATCCTTTTTCGCCTGCAAATATATCGAAAACCAAAAGGATAATCATCACCGCCAGCAGTGAAAATTCTTCGCTCATTTGTAAAAAACTACTGTAATCCATATAATCTTGAATTGTTTAATCGTTTATTTGTAAAAAGGCTTTCTGATTATGTGCAGTATCTCTCAATCTGCAACTTTCAAACTCCAAACCCTTCAAACTCTTTACTACCTACTACCTACTACTTACTATTTAATAAGCTGTCCTATTACAGGAAGCACGCTTGCATGAATTATATTTGTAATCCAGAAAGGTGCAGATCCAAGTGCGAACATAAAGAACAGCAGTGTTACCACAGAGATTCTTTCGAACCAGGTAGCATCTTTCAAATGTTCAAAATGCTCATTATTTATTTTACCCAATAAGAATTTACCGACCATTCGTAAAATATATACGGCAGTAATCACGATTGAACTACATGCAAGAACGGTCAATACACGGTGGAACAAATCAGTATGCTGGAATGAACCAACGAAGATAGTCATCTCGGCTACGAAACCACTTAGACTTGGTAATCCAAGTGAACCTAACCCTGCTATCACAAAACATACACCCAGGAAAGGAATTACTTTCATCAAACCACTCATTTCGGTGATTAAACGGGTATGTGTTCTTCCGTAGATCATTCCAATCAGGGCAAAGAAAAGTGCTGTTGTTAAACCATGTGAAAGCATTTGCAGGATAGCACCCGTTGCAGCTGTTTCGTTCATCATCAGGATGGCGAATAATACAAGACCACAGTGGCTAACCGAAGAATATGCATTGATATATTTCAGGTCAGTCTGGTGAATGGCAGCAAAAGCCCCGTATACTACACTGATACCTGTTAAGATTAAAAAGATCCATGCCAGTTCGTGGGCAGCCTGTGGCATCAGGTACATGGCAACACGGAAACAACCGTATCCCCCCAGTTTCATTAATACACCTGCATGCAACATAGATACGGCAGTAGGAGCAGAAGCATGACCATCGGGAGACCACGTATGGAAAGGAAACATAGCACCCAACACCCCAAAACCTGTAAAGGTAAGCGGGAAGAAGTAGTACTGCATTTCAATCGGAATCTTCATCTTTGCAATTTCCAGTATGTTCATGCTGGTTGCACCTGAAGTATAATAGATTCCTAAAATACCTACTAATAACAACGCCGAACCACCCATTAACATCAAGGTCAGCTTCATGGCTGCATATTCTTTTTTACCTGTTCCCCAGATACCAATCAACAGGTACATTGGAATCAGCGCGATTTCGTAGTACATGAACATGGTAAACAGGTCGGTGGATATAAAGAATCCGTAAACGCCTATTGACAACAGGCTGTACCACAAGAAGAATTCTTTTGGTAGCGGATCTATTTTCCAGGAAGCAAATACGCCTGTGAAAACTATGATGGACGTAAGGATAAGCATAGCTACTGATATACCATCAACACCAACCGAATAGTGGATGTTGAAAGGAGCATACCACACCGTATCTGCAGTAAAGAGCATGGTGGCAGTATCACCTGCAGCACGTCCGATGAAGTACATGTAGGCCAATATACCTGACAGAGTCATCAAAAGTATTGCTCCGGTAGTCATGACGGCCAATAATTGCTTGCGATTGTTCGACAGGAACAGGCCCATCATCATCAAAGCCGGAATAAGAACGAATAAAGATAAAAAGTTCATATCTGAATGTTTATAATCGTTGAACTGCTGATTTTTACTGATTAACCAATTAACGAATTAACCCGTCAACCAATTAACTAAATACTAAATAAATAAAACCAATAACGTGATCACCAATGTCCCCAACAGGAATACATAGGCATATTGTTGCACCTGTCCCGACTGGAAGCCTTTGATCTTAACCGATACCCATTGGGTGGTGTTTGCAAATCCGTCCATGGTAGCATCAATGATATGACGGTCGAACCAGGCTAACGGTCTGGATATGGTGTTGAAAACAATTTTCTTGGTAATAAACAGGTACACTTCATCAAGATAGAAACGATTGCTGGCAGCACGGTGTAATCCTGAGAAAGTAACAGCAAGTTTCTTTGGCACTTCACTTTCCTTACGGTACATGATCATTGCCACTAAAATAGAAATAACTGCTACGATCACACTGATACTTGCCACAGTCATATCCAGGTGGATATCGTAGTTCATACGGTCACTCGTAACGAAATGTCCAAAAGGAATCCATCCTGCAAATACGGTAACAGTAGCCAGGAATATCAGTGGAAATGCCATTGCAAACGGCGATTCGTGTGGTGTATGTTCGTGTTTGTGTTCTTTTCCCCAGAAGATGTTGAAATACAACCGGAACATATAGAATGCAGTCAAACCGGCAATGAAAGTCATGGTTACACCCATGTACGGGCTGTATTCATAACAGGCTGATAAGATCTCATCCTTACTGAAGAATCCGGAGAAAGGAGGGATACCTGCAATAGCCAGACAAGCAATAAGGAATGTCCAGTTTGTGATAGGCATATATTTGCGAAGTCCGCCCATATGGTTCATTTCGTTGCTGTGAACGGCATGGATCACCGAACCGGCTCCCAGGAACAACAGGGCTTTAAACATAGCGTGTGTAAACAGGTGGAACATGGAAGCCATGTATCCAAGTCCTTCATGTTCGCCATATCCTGAAACACCCAGGGCAACCATCATAAACCCAATCTGGGATATGGTGGAGAATGCCAGTACGCGTTTAATATCGGTCTGCACACAGGCAATAACTGCTGCAAAAAGAGAAGTAAATGCACCGACATATGCAATGCCGTGTAACACTTCAGGAGTATAGGTTATATAAACAGGGAACAGACGTGCTACCAGGAATACTCCGGCAACTACCATGGTGGCAGCATGTATCAGTGCCGATACAGGAGTCGGGCCTTCCATAGCATCCGGTAACCATATTTGCAACGGGAACATAGCCGATTTACCGGCACCCCCGATAAAGATACCTGCCATTGCCCAGCTTAATACTGAAAATCCCATAAAGGTGGCACCTGCAGCTCCTGCAAATACTTTTGGATCGCCTGATGTTAATAGTCCGAAATCAAATGTCTTTGTATAGAAGGAAAGTATCAGGATACCAATCAGGAAAAACAAGTCGGCAAACCGTGTAACAATAAATGCTTTCTTGGCCGCAGCAACGGCTGAGGCTTTTGTATAATAGAATCCGATCAACAGGTATGACGATACACCTACTAATTCCCAGAAGATATACATTTGGAAGATATTGGTAGCAATTACCAGTCCCAACATGGAAAACGTAAACAGGGAAAGGAAAGCATAATAGCGTTCAAATCCTTTTTCGTTGACCATATATCCAAGGCTGTAAATATTTACCATGAACGATACGGTTGTAATCACCACCAGCATCATTACCGAGATAGGATCCAGCAGGATTCCCAGATTGATATGAAGTAAGTCGGTGAAACGCAACCATTCGATATTGAAAGGGATCACTTTTTCATATACCCCGGCAACCTGGTGCATTGTGAAATATTCCCATGCGGCGTAATACGACAGGGCAGTAATGATTCCCAGTACAAAGGTTCCAATGGTACCGGCAACCTTGGGGCTCCATTTGTTATCAACAAGTCCCAGAATAATGAAACTAAGTAGCGGAAGGAGTAAAATTAATAAGGTATATTGCATAATCTATAATTGTAAATTGTAATTCGTAAATGGTAAATAGAAGATGTCTTAGTTTTTCATTTGATCCAGGTTACCCACTTCAACACTACTCAGGTTGCGGTAGATATTGATAATAATGGCTATGGCAACTGCTGTTTCGCAAGCTGCAATGGCAATAGTGAAAAGAGTAAAATAGAATCCTTCCAAATGTCCGGGATACAAGTAGCGGTTGAATACCACAAAGTTGATATCCGCTGCATTGAGCATAAGTTCAATGGAGATTAATATCATTAGCAAGCTCTTGCGTGACAGGAATCCGTAAACACCTGCAAAGAACATTAATAAACTTAATCCTAAATAAGCTTCCACAGGCACCGGTCCTGATAGAAAATTTGTCAATAAATCACCCATGTATGTAGTAGTTGATTGGTTAATTAGTTAATTGGTTAATTGGTTGATTAGTTAATTGGATTGATGTGCTTCTAAAATCCACAAACCCTTCAAACTTTCAAACTTTCAAACTCTTCAAACTCTTTATCTTTTTCTTGCAATCATAATCGCTCCCACGATACAAGCCAGCAATAAAATACTGATTGTTTCGAAAGGTAATAAGTACTGGTATTTATCTGTTCCCATCATGGTATGTCCAATTTGCTGAGGGGTCAGTTCCTTAAGTTCAACATAGTTAACCACCTTGTTGATATTGTAGTAAATGATATGGGCGCAAAAGGCCAGTCCTGCAATAGCTGTAACCCCTGCAACAATACGTCGTACCGGTAATTCGGTTTTTACATTCTCGCCAGGTTTGTTGGTAAGCAGGATAGCGAAAATAAACAGCACCATGACTCCTCCTGCGTATACAGCAATCTGTACGGCAAACAGGTAATTATAACCCAACAGCAGGTATAAGCCTGCAGTGGCTAATAATACGAATAATAAATACGTTGCTGACCGGATGATGTTTTTTGATGTTACTGCCAGGATAGAGAAAATTGCAATAACTGCCGCTAAAATGTAAAATATAATTTGTTCTGCCATAATCGGTTGATTATCCTATATTGATTCTGTTAGTATTATTTTTCGGTCGTTTCAGCGGTTGCTTCACTATCTTTAGTTGCTTCTTCCGCTTTCACTTCAGGTTCTTCAACCGGTGTTTCTGCTTTTGATTCTTTTACTGCTGCAAGTACTGCTGCCAGGGGTTGTTCTGCTTTCACTTCAGGTGTAACAACAGGAGCTTCTGCTTTTATTTCAGCAACAGCAACAGGTGCTTCAGCCTTCACTTCAGCTGACGGTGCTTTTGGTGCTACAGGTGCAGCAGGTCTTTCCACCTTTTTCTTTTCACGCATTTGTGAACCTTCGTGATTCAGTTGTTGTACCAGTTTGCTGCGGGTAAATACGGCATTTTCAAATGTGTTCTCAAACTTAATGGCATTCGAAGGACAGGTTAATACACACAGGTTGCAGAAGGTACACATTCCCAGATCCCATTTGTAGGTGTCCAGCACTTTTTTCTTCTTGCCATCTTCGGTTTCAATCATTTTAAAGTTGACCGTAATGGTGCCATTCGGGCAGTTCATTTCGCAAATGCCGCAAGCTGTACATGCATGCTCATTATTCTCATCATGCGGCATTGTCAACTCTGCACGGAAACGGTCGGATATAACCAGGGTGTCCCTGTTCTCAGGATATTGCTGGGTGACTTTCTTCGTCCACAACTCTTTCCATGTTACAGCCATTCCTCCAAGCAAGGAACCAATGCCTGTAAACAATCCTGAAAAATATTTTGATACTGAACTCATCTTTTTATTTACTATTTAGCAATTTACTATTTACTATTTCCAAGTTTCTTTATTTCTTCTTTATTCCTGATGCTCAAACGTTCAAACTCTTTAAACTTTCAAACTCTTCAAACTTCTTTAGAACAGTCCCGGAAACAAATCCGTCAATGTCAATCCAGTCAGTACAATGATCACCATAACGATTATATTCACCAGGTTGATTGGCAACAGGTATTTCCATTCCAGGTTTAATAACTGGTCGATACGCAGACGTGGGAATGACCAGCGAACCCATAAGCTCAGGAATATCAGAACGGCTGTTTTACCAAAGAACCATACATAGGTAGGGATATATGTCATGATCTGGTTGAAACCTTCCCATCCGTGAACCTGGATAGGCATGTATCCGCCTAAGAATACGGTAGTGGCAATGGAGGCAATGATAAACATGTTCAGGTATTCGGCCAGGTAATAGAATCCGAACTGAAGGCCTGAATATTCTGTGTGGTATCCGGCAGTTAATTCCGATTCAGCTTCCGGTAAGTCGAATGGCCCGCGGTTTGTTTCAGCATGTCCTGATATCAGGTACAATACAAAAGCAATCATGGAAGAGATATGTCCGTTGAATAAATTCCAGCAGTAACGTTGTCCTTCAATCATGGCGGAAAACTGCATCGTTCCTGCCAGTACTACGATTGTCATCAAGGCAAAGCCTGCAGATAATTCGTAACTCACAAACTGTGCACCACTTCGCATGGCACCAATCATGGAGTATTTGTTATTACTTGACCAACCGGCCAGCAACACCCCGATAATTCCCAACGACGATACAGCTGTTACATACAATACCCCGATGTTGAAGTCGATGGCATGAAGTCCCTGTCCGAATGGAATAGCCCCAAAGGTAAGCATGGAAGCTACAATCATAAAAACAGGAGCTGCAATAAACAGGAATCTGTCAGCACGGTTAATCTTGATAAGTTCCTTGAGCAGGATCTTGATCATGTCGGCAACACTCTGGATAAGCCCGTATTTCCCAACGCGGTTAGGACCGATACGAGCCTGGAAGAAAGCTGTTATCTTGCGTTCTGCATAAATCAGGATCAGGGCTATTACCGCGTAAGCAGCCAACAAGGCTACACCCACCAGCACGAATTCTATCAGGAGCACCCAAAAAGTGGGTAAGCCGCTTCGAAGCACTGTGTCTAACCAGGTTGTCAGGTTTGAAATTTCTAATGGTTGTTGCATATATACTAATTACACTAATTACTAATTACACGAATTTTAAAACGAATTACACGAATTAAGACCGGGTCTCATTCATTTTCACTAATTAAAAATTCTATACTTTAAAAATTATTATCTATTATATTGTTGCAGTAAGTATCTGCATTTAATACTATCATGGAGTTATTTCTCCGTAGGCTAGAGTTTTTTCAGATATCACGAAGTCTATTCCCCGCACTACCTACTACCTACTACCTACTGGAATTATCTGTCGATATCCGGAATCACGTAGTCCATAGAACCACCGATACCTATAAAGTCGGATATTTTTTCATTCTTGCATATCAATGGCATGGCCGATACCAGTGCCATAGATGGTGAACGGAATTTCAGGCGGTACGGTGTTTTATCACCACGGCTTTCAATAAATACACCAAACTCTCCACGGCATGCTTCCACCCGTTGGTAGTATTCACCTTCAGGAAGGCGTATAATAGGTTTTGGTTTGTTGATGATATCACCCGCAGGGATGTTATCAATCAGTTGTTCTATGATGTGCAATGATTGTTCTATTTCGTCCAGGCGGTTCATATAGCGTGCATACGAATCCCCTTCGGTGCGGATCACTTCTTTGAAATCCACTTTGCCGTACATGGCATAAGGGATATGCTTGCGTATATCGCACGACCAACCCGATCCACGTCCTGCAGGACCTGTAACGCCATAGTTAATGGCGTCTTCTTTTTTCATTACTCCGATGGTAACCATACGGCCCAGGGCAATAACGTTGTGTGAGAAGAAATTGTCGTATTCCACGAGTTTCTCACGCATATACGGGATAAAAGCTTTTACGTCTTTCTGGAAGTCGGTATAAATGTCGAACATTACACCACCTACCACGTTCTGATTGATAATCAATCGTCCGCCACAGGTCTTTTCAAATATGTCGAGTATGATTTCACGTTCGCGCATTCCATAGATAAAGGCAGTGATCGCACCCAGGTCGTTACACTGGCATGCCCAGGCTAACAGGTGTGAGTCAATACGATTCAGCTCATCCATAATGGTACGGATATACTGGGCACGTTCAGGGACTTCAATTTCCGCAGCTTTCTCCACGCACATACACAACCCGTGACGGTTTATATTGGCGGACAGGTAATCCAGTCGGTCTGTGAAGTGAAGTATTTGTGGGTATGTCAGGCTTTCGCTCAGTTTTTCAATGCCACGGTGGATATATCCGCTGTGGACATCGATTTTCTTAACAATCTCTCCGTCCAACGATGTACGGAAGTGCATTACTCCGTGTGTTGAAGGGTGCTGAGGGCCTATGTTGATAATGTAATCGTCGTCTTCAAATATGTTGACATTTTCCTCCACCAGTTTGCCTTCAGGGGTTTCCATGATACGTGGGGCAATGTCGATAATTTCCTTGCTCTCCAGGGAGACAGGGTTTATTTCAGGGTTTGCATCATAATCCTTACGCAATGGATATCCCACCCAGTCGCCGTTCAGGAAGAACTTACGCATATCAGGGTTGTTGATAAAGCGTATTCCAAGCAGGGCAAACACTTCACGTTCGTTGTACTGGGCTGTTTCGTATAAATCGGCTATGGAATACAACAGCGGGTTTTCACGGTCGCTGGTGTTTGTTTTCAGGACAATTTCTTTCGAAAGGTCTATAGAAGAAGAAAGTAAATAGTTTACGCCCAACTCTTCGCCCCGGTCCATGCCAATCAGGTATACCAGAAAATCGAATGGCAATGCTGCATTGTCGCGTAATGTTTTGGCTAACAGGTGAAGTTTTTTTGGTTCTACCGTTACCGTCAGCTTCTGTTTTTGTTCAATAACAGCTTCCGGTACAGTATTAAGGATTAACTCTTTTATTTTTTCCATTTTATAATGTCGAATGTCTTATTTCAATTTTCCTATGTTCAAACCCTTCCGGGTTGTTGTCATGGGTTATTCACATTTACCACTTCGTGGTAGTAACTAATATGGGCATTTGCAAAATCTATTTACATCATATCACGGAGTAATATCTTTTCAGTTTTGCAGTAACACTATTCAACAATCTTAAATTGTAAATAGTAAATGAACAAATAGTAAATGATGTTTATCGTTGTCTGTTCCCTAAAAACTGTTCAACCTTAATCTTGCGTTGCAACTGCATTAAACCGTAGAACAATGATTCAGGACGTGGTGGGCAACCCGGTACATATACGTCTACCGGAATGATCTGGTCAACACCTTTTACCACGTGGTATGAATTGACAAATGGTCCTCCCGATATAGCGCAGGCTCCCATGGCCAGTACGTATTTCGGTTCTGCCATCTGGTCGTAAACACGTCGGATCAGTGGTGCCATTTTATGCACCATGGTTCCGGCAACAATCATCAGGTCTGCCTGACGTGGACTGTTACGCGTTACTTCCATCCCAAAGCGTGAAATGTCGTGGTGTGCCGCAGCAGCCGACATAAACTCAATACCGCAACAGCTTGTGGCATAGATTAACGGCCATACCGAATTGGAGCGTCCCCAGTTGATCAGCTCATCGATCTTGCTAAGAATTACATTCACTCCGTTGGCTTCCAGTTCCTTGATATATTCTTCCAGGTACTCGTTGTCGTTGAAATCCGCTGTATGAATTCCTTTTATATTATCTTTTAGTTCCATTTTAATACTCCTTTCTTCCAGGCATACGCCAGTCCCAATCCCAGGATCACGATAAAAAACATAATGCTGTATAATCCCTGCATGCCCAGGTCGCGCACAATGGTGGCCCAAGGAAACAGAAAGATAGTTTCAACATCAAACATCAAATACAGGATGGCGTAGAGGTAATACCCTACTTTAAACTGCATCCAGGAGGTTCCGTGTGTTGGAATCCCGCACTCGTAAGGTTCTCCTTTTTGAAGGTTGAAAGATCGTGGGGCCAGTAAAATGGCCGTACCAAGACCTAGAATCACCAGGGAGATTCCGGTTAGTAAAACGACCAGGAATAGCGATAAACTGCTCATAAATATGAATAAATATAGTTAGCTTAAAAACGCTGCAAAGGAACGACAATTATTTTTATTCCACGAATAATTTTAGCTAAAAAACCACTCAGCCGCAGTTACACGTTAATTTGTAATCCCGAGTTTGCATTTGTATTAAATTGCTGTAAAACATACGTATATAACTTAGCTTGCTAACAGTTGTTAATCGCAGTTATAGTATATTATGGTATATTAAGATTTATAATGTGAACTTTTTGGGAAAACAGTATAAAAAAGCATAATGGGGTAAGTCGGTGTCTTCCGTAAAAGTTGTGAGCGAATAATTGTGATATTTTGCGATGGAATAATGCGATGGAATAAATTCCATTGCTACAATTGTTATTTTTTTGCGATGGAATAATGCCATGGAATAAATTCCATCGATACAATTGTTATTTTTTTGCGATGGAATAAATTCCATTGCTACAATTGATGTTTTTTTTGCGATGGAATAAACTCCATTGCTACAATATCGGTCGTTCCTCCGGAACTTTCTAAACGCAATTAACTAATGCCGTAGGCATGACCGATGTTGTTGCGTTTATTGCGATGGAATAAATTCCATTGCTACAATATCGGTCGTTCCTCCGGAACTTTCTAAACGTAATTAACTAATGCCGTAGGCATGACCGATGTTGTTGCGCAAGGTTTTAACCTTGGGAGATTTGGATATAGAAAGATTTGGATATAGAAAGATTTGGATATAGAAAGATTTGGATATAGAAAGATTTGGATATAGAAAGATTTGGATATAGAAAGATTTGGATATAGAAAGATTTGGATATAGAAAGATTTGGATATAGAAAGATTGGGATATAGAAAGATTTGGATATAGAAAGATTGGGATATAGGGGTTGCACAATTGAGAGGTCTCTGGCATGTCTTTGAAACCTGTTTTTTGTTGTCCCTTAGTTGTCTCTTAGATATCCCATAGATATCCCACCTATATCCCATATCATATATAATATGGGATATAGGTGGGTTATGGGTAATTTATACGTTGAAAAATGGAATAAAAGGAAGAACGCCGTGGTGTAAGCGTTTCAGACACCAGGTATACTGAAAAAGAGAAAACGGTCCGGCACCCCGAACTGACCGGTTTTCGGGGACTGCCGCTTTTTGGTTGCCGGCTGCAAGGTTTCAGGGTGGGAGGGAAGGCAAAATATAAGCCTTTTACGGATTAAATGACTCAATATCGTGTGACATTTATTAACCTGCGTTACACGATACCGTGTTTTTATAAACTGAAAAACCGCATATACATTGGTTTTTTTAAATATGTTTATAAATAATTATATAAATCGAATGATTTTATAAAAAGGTTCTGTATTTTTGCAAAAAAATATCGCAATTAACCTATTCCTTGTACATATTGTAAAAACCAACAACTATGAATTCCTATAATCCTGTAGAGTATTTATGTGAACTTGCCGATTATGTCAATAAAAAGCAGGAATACCTTCCTTCCATCCTGGTGAAAAATTGCTGTGATGATTTTTCGGAGTTGACCGTGCACTTAACGGTGAAACATGTTGCTAAACTTCAAAATCCGTCCTGAGGCTTGTTCCAATGAAAAAACTAACGCTTGTCCTATTTGCCTTTTTACTCCTTTCAGGTTATACGCCCCAAAAGTCCTCCTCCAACGTATCTATCTGCACCGGTTCGAAAGCGGAGGTGAATTATTCATCCTGTACTTGCATAATTAACAATAACTTTGTAACAAGAATAAAATTTTAAACTATAAAAAAAAGAAACATGAGGCATTTAATTTTTTTAGACATTTGGCCGTTATTTCTGATCTTTGCTTATCCTGTGTTGTTAGCTGGAGCGTTTTATTTGATTTACAAATGGGTAACTAAAATTATTTCTTTAAAGCAAGAACATAATGACTTGTTGAGAGAAATTTTAAAGAAAATGGATACTAAATAAGCAAGACTTGACTGGGTTATTCCATCCCGGATTAATAGTCTAGTTACTCCTACCATATGGAAATATAACAAAATTTGAAACTTAAAAGGAAGGCATTTGATGACCGGATACCAGGTCAGAACAACAGTTCGCAATTTCGCACGTTAATTAATCAGCGTATAAAATTGTCCCGGCTGATATCCTCATTCGAAGGACAAAATAATTAAAAATTAATAATTAGCAAGGTGCTGACAAGTAGCTTTTGTAGGTTAGAAAACAGATTATTAATTCATAATTCATAATTCATAATTGGCAAGGTGCTGATAAGTAGTATTTTGTAGCCACGATTATTTACAAACACGCTAAAAGGAGGAAAATATTTACCTGTAATCCGGATAGAATGAGTGTACAAAAGATCATCCAGTTTCGTTATATACTTCTGGGGAGTATTGTGTTAGGACTTTTCAGTTGCAGCACCTCGCGGCATATTGAAAAAGGAGCGGGCAGGCAGGTTTATAAATCATTGGGACTGACAGAAGACCGGAAGGATAATGTGGCACTTTACCGGGAAGCAGCATCTTGGATGCATGTGCCTCATAGGGATGGCGGTACGTCACGTAAAGGGACGGACTGCTCATTCCTGGTGTACAGCGTGTATAAAACCGTTTATAATAAAATCCTTGAACGCAATTCATCCGACATGATGAATAAGAACTGTAAGCAGGTAAGCCGGAGTAAACTAAAGGAAGGCGACCTGGTATTCTTTAATACGAGCAACAAATCCAGGTCCGACACGAATATCAGCCACGTAGGTATTTATCTGAAAGAGAATAAATTCCTGCATGCCTCCACATCAAAGGGCGTTAATGTCAGCGACCTGGATGAGGATTATTACCGGAAAACATGGGTGTGCGGGGGAAGAGTGAAATGAAAAATAGTCTGAACTGTGATTTTAATATGATTAATATGATTCATGTGATTAAGAGGAAGTATGGGGATTAGATGAATCAGATGAATAAAATTGAGAGTCCTGCTAAAAGGAAGAACAACATTCTGCAAAGTAACCGGATCCTACTACAACAGAGAATTATTTTTCTATAAATAACCTATAAAAACAGGAGGTTTTACTATGAATCGTTCAGTAAACATTACAGTTGTTGTCAACAAGAGTTGGGAAACCGAACCGGTATTAAATGCGATGAACAATCCAAAGCTACGGGCAGTTGATTTGCCTGTTCCTATCGTCATCAATGCGCCCAATGATGCCTACAGTAAAATGAATTGTCCCCGGGCAATTTATAGATTTGGAAAGAATACGAGCACAGTTTTAAATGTATCTGTGTGGTGCATTGAAGACCTGATGGATCCAACGAAAAACAGTTCAAGTTCACAAGAAAAGTACCGGGTTCTTCCACCTGTACTTGCGGGTGAAAATTCTGATCTGGTGATTAGTATCAGTACAGCCAATTCTCCGGAGATAAATTCCATTAACGGCTCGGTGATTATCGGTGCAAACTCTTTTCTGCATGATGGGCATCCGGATAACCCGCAAAGTAATCTGAAATCGCCTTTTGTAGGGAGGTTATTACCATCGAATGTAAATCCTGCAATTTTCAACCTGGTAGATACAGCGTTTAATACCCTTGTTACGTCAAAGTTTCTGATACCTCCCAAATCACCTGCCACCCGGTTTGTATGCAAGGCCTCAAAGGATACGTCGATGGTAAGTGCGATCAATGTAACCGATTACACGGAATACGGGAGAGTGGATGAAGAAGCACTGCACCATTTTGAAATGGTTGTTGGAAAAAATCCCGATTCGATAGAAACAACCCACGCAGTGGTTAAAATAAGTACCGACAAACCAATCATTTTTATTTCGCCGATTACCGACCGCTTTGGACACTTTGCCGAAGACGTAACAGAAACCCAGAATTATGTGGCTGCCTTTAATGGTGGCATTGTATTGGGGCAATTGTTGTGTTCGCTTTATGCGTTCGTGCAGCAAGGTCTTGTATTTCAGCGGAGTGGAAACCTGACATGAGAATTAATTACTAATTATTAATTATTAATTAAAAATTAATAATTGTCAGGATGGTGAAATGTAAGCTCTTATATTAATAAATATATCATTAAGAATCTACTTAAGAACCAAATACTGTAGAAAATAATGATATTTTTGTCATTTAATTTTGTGGCAGTATCTGTTTGTTTCAGGAGATTGTAAAGAACGCAAAATGGAAAAGTGTACCACGGGAATAAATTCAGATCACTAAATAAATTATTGATTACATAAGTTTTCATTAGTACTAAAGTATCATAAACATGTCCTGTTGTGTTTATGTTGTTCGTTTTGTCTCTATAAAATAATAACAATTTTAATACTATAAGATTATGAAAAAAGTAACATTCATATTGTTTTTTTGTCTGGGGATAGTTACCTGCAGCTTCGGACAAACGAAGCGGGATTCGATCAAAGAGTTGTTTCATTTGATGAAGGATGATTCGACCACCAAGAAAGTGACGGATTCTCTCATGCCACTGCTAACTAAGAAGATGGGCATGGAAAAGGATTCTACGGCTAAGGCAAAATCGCAGGAAAAGATGAAAGCTATGTTGGAAATGGTGAAAACGATCATCTCGAAGGTGAAAGAAGACCGGTTAAATTTGTACGATAAGTATTATACCCAACAAGACATCGATGCCATGATTGTGTTTTATAAGTCACCTGCAGGGAGAAAATATGTCCGCACAACGCCTGAGATTACGAAGGAGATTGTTATGAAGGTGATAACAGAATACCTGCCGCAGATGGAGAAAGATAAGAAGGATAAAAAGGACGGGAAAAAAGAGGAGGAAACGAATTAATAACCAGTTTTTCTGATATGCAATCATACGCTAAAACCTTATTTTTAATTTTATTCTCAGTAGAAAATAGGAACACCCTCATCATAACTAAAAATTAAATCACATGAAAATATCACTCATAGTATTGTTGACTTTTTGTCTTTGTTTAAAAGGGTTCAGCCAGGAAACTGGGAAAAAGAAATCTGATGTTTTATTAAAAGAACTGGCAGAGAATGGGTGTAAATGCGTTGATTCAATAAACACCTACAATAAAACAAAGGAAGATATTTCTAAAGAAATAAGTGGCTGTATTGATAAACAGACAGATGCTTACCAAATGGGATCCAAACTCATGGACCTTGACCTGTCTGAAAAGATTGGGACACAAAAAACCATTAATGTCAACATAAATACAGATAAAAATTCCGGTGAATACAAAAGATATTACTATGACATGGAACGGTATATGATGACTAATTGCAAATCGTTGAAAGCAAAAATTGTAGCAAGCGATTTAGAAAATTATAATTCAGTATCAAAGAATCCGGAAGCCTTAAAAATCTATTCGAAAGGGATTGATGCATCGAAAAAAGAAAACTATGAGAAAGCAATATCCTATTTTAAAAAGGCTTTGGAAGTGGATTCATTATTTGCGTTTGCATGGGATAATATGGGACTTTGTTACCGTAAGCTAAGTAAGTATGATGAGGCAATTTATGCGTATAACAGGTCGTTGAATTTAGATGCAATAGGGCAGATGCCTTTACTGAACATTGCTGTTGCTTATAAGTATAAAAAAGAGTATGATAAAGCCATTTCGGCTTATGAAAGACTGGCAGAACTGGATCCTAGAAACCCTGAAGTTTTTTACGGGATTGGTCAGATTTATTCGGTAGGATTAAATGACCAGGAAAAAGGGCTTGAAAATATGTGTAAGGCATACAGTTTGTATGTTCAGCAGAAATCTCCCTATAGAACCGATGCGGAGAAAATGATTGGAATTATTTATACCGAGATGAAGAAACAGGGAAAAGAGGACCGTTTTAATGAAATTCTGAAAGAAAATAAAATAAATTCAAAATAGAATTCATTAAATAATTATAAATCAGGCATATTTCCCATATTAAAAAAATCAAAAAAATATTCATAAATACATTTTGATAAAATAAACAAACTCTATCCATTATCATACTAAAAAAATACTATTTATTATTTTTGCCGTAGCACTCTTTTTCTCGTGCACTACAACCAGGGAATCTTTGAGTGTAGTAAAAACGATTGGGTACCCAAGGCTCGGATGCAGGTAGCGGCAAGGGATAATGCTTTTTTTTTAATGAAAAGTGCTGGCAGCGGGTTTAATGTCCAGTTTCGTGAGAGTATATACTCCGTTAGGAGTTATATGTCAATAGTAAAACGAAAGGCAACAGATTTTTTCTCCGTAGAAGATACACAAGATAATGATTGTTTATGTCCTACGGACAACTTTTTCGTGGAATCAGTAGTTTCTATGGATATAGATTGCCTAACGGCAAATTTAATTCCCCTGTTTAATGTAAAATAACTTTATTCCTAAACCCTAACTCATGTTAGTATTTGGAACAATTAAATATCGCATTTTAAATTTCAATTCATTTTTTTGATCAAACAAGCTAAATGGTATTTAATAAAAAGAAAATAATCTGGTTGCTCTTGTTACCGGCTTTATTGATATCGGGTTGTGTATCAGTTGACAGGTTCAACTCCCAAATCAATACGCCAAGGACTGTAAATGAACTGAAAGGGGATGTGGATTACACGTTGCATAAACTTGAAAAGCTACACCCTGACCTGTATCATTTTATCTCAAAGAAGGACCTGGAGTATAAGTTTGACAGCCTGAAAGCGTCGATCACAGCTCCCATGACCAGCAATGAGTTCTTTTTCAGTTTAAGCCCTGTTATAGCTTCCATCAGGCAGGGACATACACAGACTTTCCCATTGGTCAAAAGATTAAAACCTGCAGAAAAGAGAATCGAACGAAGCAAAGGTCTGACGCCACTGGCACAATATGAGTTTGAACTTTTTGACACCAGGCTTTATATCGTGAAAAATAATTCGGATAACCCGGGCATAAAGGCGGGAACCGAAGTACTCAGTGTGAATGGCACAGCACCAATGGATATTATCACGAAGTACAGAAATACCTTTACCTCTGACGGCTATAATACAACGTTTATTACCAGAAGACAGGGAAGGGCATTTGCCCGTTATTTCCAATACCAATACGGGATGATGGATAGCCTGACGTGCAAGATCAACTACAAAGACACCATCAGCACCGTCCTGTTGAGAACGGTTGAAAAGACAAAGACACCGGAGCTCAAAAAGACTAAAGAGGAGGCGAAAAAAGAAAAGAAGTCGCAAAAGGTGGAAAGGCGCAAAAGACGGTTGCTTGGGTATGACCCGCTAAAACGTATATATAGCAAACAGCTGACCTTCCCGGTTAAAGACAGTAGCATAGCCATTATGAAGATTTCAGACTTCATGAAGGGAAACTATCGGAAATTCTACAGGGAGAGTTTTAAGCTGTTGGATACATTGAATACAAACGTGCTCATCATTGATGTCCGTGATAACGGGGGAGGGCATGTGCATGAAATCAACACCCTGTATTCATATCTTGCCGACAGCAGTTTCCGTTTAGTGGATAAGTCGGAGGTAACCTCGAGGACAAGCCTCTGGCATGTTGGCTATTATCATGATAAACCGCTTTGGATGCAGGCGATACAAACTGTTCTTCTTCCTATTGTGGCAGGAATAGACCTCTATACATACCTCAAGGTCAGGAAAGGAAATGACCGGAAATATTACTATTCGTTCAGGGATTGCAAAATTACAAAACCAAGGGCAACACGTTTCAAGGGGAAGGTATATGTACTTGTTAACGGGGGCTGTTTCTCGGCAACCTGTCTGTTATCTTCGAACCTCAGCGGTTCAAAAAGAGCAACCTTTGTTGGTGAGGAAACAGGTGGTTCGTTTAATGGGTGTGTTGCAGGGATTTTGCCGGTCAGTACACTGCCTTCTTCAAAACTGGGTGTACGGTATGGACTAATGAGTATCAAAACCCATTATATCTCTGAGAAAGATGGTAGAGGCATTTTTCCGGATATAACCATCACCCCCACAATACAGGATAGAATCAATGGAACTGACCCGGAGTTAAACTATGTTTTAAAAAGGATTTACACAGATAAGAATATACAGATATCCACAGATAAGAGAAGATGATTTACACAGATAAGAATATACAGATATCCACAGATAAGAGAAGAGGATTTACACAGATAAGAAAAAGATTGGCTTTAATGTTAAATTACGTTCTCATTTTTAAACATTATAGTACATTTAATCATTAGAATGATATATCTATATGAAGTAACCGAACAACCCTCTTTCAACTGGAAATAAATTATCCTACTGGTAATAGGTGAAATGTTCTGGGGGCTTATCGCATTCGGTAGCACCATGCCGGGAAAACTATCCATGAAAATGAGAACAATACTGATCATAGGGTTTCTATTTATTTTTTCGAACGGTATGCTGTACTCCCAGGATATCCGGTTGATTGATTATACATCTTATCCCGATCACTCGAAGAATATTGACAAAGTAGGGGAGTGTGTGTTGAAAAAAGTGTTACACGGAGACACATTAACGGTGGAATTGCTTTTACGGAACATGAAATGTTCAGTAAAGCCTTCCATTGAATTCACTTACCTGTTTGACATATTAAATATTTCGTATAAATTACCCTATAAGAACAGGGATTCTATTTACTTTGATCCGATCAAAAGCAAATACGATACACTCCATATTGAAGAAATGAATTATAGTGTATCTGTCAATGGAACAGGACCAAAAGCAAAACGGGATGTGTTCCGGTTTACAGGTTTTAAAAAGTGTCCTGAATCAATTTGTATAAACAATGACTGTTATCCTGACTGTCCTGTGACGGATATAGAATACAGAACATATAAAGGCATTAAGATAAACCGGATTAATGCAAACGGATACAAACAGGGACTATGGATCAGTTTTTATGATACCGGTGAGATTCATAAAGAAAGGCTGTATAATAACGGCGTTGTGATTGGTGGAAAAACAGTTGATAAAAAAGGAAAGGATTTGCATTCTGTGGGCGAATTTGAAAGAGGAGTTGAAAGTATGCAGGTTGATTCGTTATCAATTAATTATTAATAATTAATTAATAACTGATAGGCAGGTGCTTATAAGTTGACAAATAGATCATTAAATGTCTGTGATTCCTTATTATAACATTAAATAAAATGATTAACCACAAAAACTCCTAATTGGTTGAATTATTAATTCAGTATGTTTTTTTAAATTCCGAAGGATTTGGGTTGTGGTTTTTATTTTAGGACACATTGCGGATAATTATTTTAAATAAAGTAATAATTTCTTACTTGTTTTCCGTTTGATCCGTAGAATAAAATGAATTCAACGATATAAACCGCTCATGGATATTTCTTAATGAGCGGTTTGATTTTTAAAATCCAATAAAAAGGTAACTTTTACATATAACTTATTATATTTAAATTTGGTATAATTAAACTAATTTTGTATGTTTGCAGCGTATAAAAGTTTCAGGAAAATAATCATAACCGTGTGAAGGTAATTCCGATACAGGTATATGAAAATTATTTATGAAATGAAAATAACAGGACTTGTTCGCATACTTTTAGAAAGTTAAAACCCAACTTTAAATCAACGATATGAAAAAAGTACATGTTTTTGCCATGCTGGCATCAGTCATTGTCTTAAGTTCACTGGCATTAACCGGTGCAAAACAAATGAAGGATGGTGTTTATAAAGGAGAATCACAATCGAAATACACCGGCGAACCATTCTGGGGTCAGGTAACCCTTGAAATTAAGAACGACAAGGTGACATTAGTCAGCTTTCAGATTCTGGATAAAGAGAAAAATGAAGTATTTGGACCCGACTATGAACGGCATTTCAAGGATAATGCCGTGTATGTGGAGCAATGCCGGAATGAGGTGAAAGGTATCAGGGCGTATACGGATGCGTTTTTAAAGACAAAGAATATGGATCAGGTTGATGCAATCACCGGTGCTACGTGGTCGTATAATATTTTCAGGGATGCATTGAAGGCTGCGTTGAAAAAGGCTAGTGAGTAAGGACTTTGATTAACAGGATTACTATGATACTATAAAAATAAAATAGCCTGATAAAATAGCTGCATATTAAGTGGCTGTTGAATTATAAATATCCGAATACTCTACATCATATTATTCTAAATTTACGGTAAAAACGTGCTGATATGAATAAATTTGAACAAAATAATCAGGAGTTATTAGACCTGATTGCAGAATGGGAGCCTAAGTTGTTATCCCTGCCGGAAGACATATTGACCAGAAGGCAAAATAACCAGAACAGGACTATTAAACAAATTATGGGGCATATGATTGATTCAGCTTCCAACAATACCCACCGGATCGTTCATCTTCAATATCAACCGAGTCCATTGATCTATCCGGATTATGCAAACCTTGGAAATAATGAACGTTGGATATCAATACAGGATTATAATAATGAAAAATGGTCCGACCTGGTCGGGTTATGGAAGTATTCGAATATCCATATTGTCCATGTAATTGAACATGTAAACCCAGAAAAACTGAATAATGAATGGATCACGGCACTGAATATGAAGGTGTCGCTAAACTCAATGATACTGAATTATACGGGTCATATAAAACTGCATCTGAATGATATTGAGGAGCTTTTAGATGAAAAATAAACCTGATTAAAGTGCTGTTAGTATTTGGTTTTTAATAGAATGCGTGCTTTGTTGCTATAGTTTATGCTCCTTCTATCAATTTTACACTAGATATGGTTTCTGCATCTGGTATTGATAAATAATTTTATGAAACATAAGAAAGAATGATCTATAAAAACAAATACAGAATACCAACATCGTTGACTCTGATGTTGGTATTTGCTTTTTTTTCATTCATTGCCACTGCACAAAATAAGGGATTGGTTTTAGAAAAGAAATTAAACAAACCATTGGAGGGTGTTAATATTGTTACAACTGACGACAGAGTTGTAAGTGTTACGAATGGTAAAGGTGAATTTAGTCTTAGAAATCAGGTACTGAAGAACAACACTGATACCTTGTACTTTTCGCATATCGGGTATGCACCAAGAAAGATTTCTCCTTCAGAGCTAAAAGAAATGAATTACCTGGTATTGCTGACGGAAGATGATCAGCAACTCCACGAGGTGACAGTTGTATCGGAGAAACAATCGTTGCAACCGGAAATCAGGTATAAACAGTTAAGATCATTAAAAGAAGGACTCTATTCAGTTGGTTCAGTTTTAATCGGGGGCAAAATTTGTGTTATAGGCGGAGATGCTTCTTCCGGAGAAGACCAGATATTAAAGGCTTTGGATGTATATGGTGATGATTTTATGTCACATCTGAATCGCAGTATCTCCTGGCAGGAATTCAGTGGAAACTTATACATTTACGACTTACAAACAGATAGCTGGACAACCAGCAGCCTGAAGTTTGATAAAAGGGCGTATCATGGCATGCACTATTTTAAGGGGAAAATATATGTTTTTGGAGGTAAAAGCTTGTCAAGGGATGGAAGATCTGAATACCTGGATAATAAAATAGAAGTGTATGATATAAAGCATAACAGCATTCTGGTTGATTATGCCAATCCACACCAGGCAATAAATTTTGCCTCTTTCGTGTATGATGATAACCTGATTGTGATGGGTGGTTCTACAAAGTTAAAGGCAGACGGGGAAAAGGAATATTCCAACAAGGTGCACATTTGTAATCTGAAAACGGGATACTGGTATGAACTGGAGGATATGCCCACAGGGAAAGAGACAAAAGGAGTCCTTATAGCTAATACCATTTACTTAACCGGTGGATTTCAATCAAAGCCTTTAAAGGAAATTGAAACCTACAATGTGGCAACAGGGAAATGGAACATCGAAAGCAGGAAGTTGCTTTATGAGGTTGACAGGCCCGGGGTAACAACCAATGGCAACCTGATCTATATTTTCGAAGATGGGAAAATACAAATTTATAATATAGAAACAAAAGAGTTAAATGTTTATTTAATAGATTTAGCCCTGAAATACAGTGAATTATTTTATTCCAATAATAAGCTCTATATCTTAGGAGGATTTAATCAGGACGAATTTTCCATTGAGCCATCTTCAAATTTATACAGTATTGATCTGAATGAGTTTAAACGTACTGAAACTCATAACGAAACAGCAGTAAGTATTGAAGGTGATTAATGGCCTTTATGGTTGTATTGTGCTGGTGCAAAAACTGATTTGACAGAAGATACCCGGTTTTTAATAAGAATCAATAAAACAAAAACAATCCACTCATATAGTGTATTCCTAAAAATAAATACGAACTAACTTTATAAGATCATGTTAAAAAGAGCATTTAAAGGACTTTCGATTTTACTACTGATAATTTCAGGGAACATTCAGGCAATGAACGGTCAGTCATACCAAAAAGGTTGGGAAGCTTTTCTGAAAAATAACAGGGAAGAAGCCCGTACTTCATTCAATCAGGCTATTACCCTTGGCGAATCGAAGGAAGACGCACTCCTGAGCCTGTGTCTGTTAGACTGGAATGAATCGAAACTTGATGCAGCATTCGATGACTTTTGCAGGTTCTACGAACTAAGTCCGAATCCATATCCCTATTTGTATAGCATGAGTGCGTTGCCATTTTTATTTGAACCGAACAACATACTGCCACAAAAGAAACTTGCATTCTTCGAGAAAATTGTTACCAATCCTGCCATGAATGGTACGTTAAAAGCCATGATCTATGAACAGCTTGGAATGTATTACGAAAAGCTGAATAATATGAAAAAGGCCAGGGAATGGTATGCAAAAATGGGCGTTATTACCCACTGGCAGGTATTGGGCACTTTCGATAATACTTCGGGAAGCGGGTTCTCGAAGGACTGGGGAGCTGTAACAAAAGCAACGGCAAACGAAGTGTTTAAAAATAAAGTTGATGCCGAAATTAAATGGTATGCACCATCTTATAATAAATCGAATAACTGGTTTTATTTTGATTATTATTTTTCACTGAACAGTACGATCATGTACGCTCAATCGTTTGTACAAAGTCAGGCTGAGCAGGAAGTATACTTAAGGACAGGTACGTCCGGGTCTTTAAAGGTATGGGTGAACGACGCACTGGTGTCAACTGTTCCTGAAGAACGAAATTGTGACATGGATATATATGCCTGCAAGATAAAACTGAATAAGGGAGCTAACAGGCTTTTGGTTCAAATAGGTCAAAGCGAAATAGACCAGGCAAACTTTCTAATGCGACTTACCGATGAGAATGCAAATCCTGTACCGGGATTAAGTGATGCGGCAAATTATGAAGCCTATACAAAATCGGAAGATAAAACAAATCAAGATATATTGCCATTTTTTGCAGAAGCATTTCATGTTGAAAATGCAAAACAGACGCCAACAAATCCATTATATCCATACCTGCTGGCAGAAACTTATCTGCGCAATGATAAAGCCTATGAGGCAACAAAAGTATTAAAAGGGCTCCAGCAGCTGACTCCACAGTCAACATTGATTTCCTATCGCCTGGCAGAATCATATTCCAGGGCCCGCAATCAGACTGATTATGATAAGGAGATGGAAAATATCAGGCAAAATGATCCCAATTCGTTTTACGGGCTGCAGGAAGCGTATAACGAGGCAATCAAATCGGAGAGATATTCCAATGCAGCCGATATAAGCAAAAAGACCAAGGAATTATATGGCGAAAGTAATACTACCGAAGACTGGGATTTGAATATTGCATCTTCTCAGAAAAGATATCCCGATGTTATTGCCATGGCCAAAGTCCTCTATAAGAAATATCCTTTCAGTGCCGAATATATGAACTTAAACTTTGAGGTTGAAAAGAATGTATCAAAGAGTTCAAAATCGGCAACAACTCTTATTGAAAATTATTGCCACAATTATTTTAGCACTGAAGCGCTGGAGAACCTTTCCAAGTTGTATTTTGACCAGGGAAATACCGAAAAGGGATTGGGTGCATTAAAGCAGCGATTAGAAGTTATGCCTTATGCTACGGGTTACCTTGATAACCTTGCTTCCATCCTGTTCGATAAACAGCGGTATAAAGAAGCATTAACGGTTACTGATCAGATGATTGCACTTTCACCTTATCTGCCCGGAGTTTATAATACCCGGGGGTATATTTTCAAAAGCATGAATCAGGAAGATAAGGCAAAGGAAAGTTTCAGGAAATCAATTTATTATGGACCTACATCCTATGATTCGAGATCGCAGTTAAGGTTGCTGGAAAAGAAAAAGGAAGTGAACGAGCTATTTCCGAAAATAAACCTGGATGAATTGATTTCTAAAGCTCCCACGTCAAAAGAATATCCACAGGATAATTCATTGCTGCTTTTAAATGATAATCAATTAGTGGTTTATCCGGAAGGGGCAAAGGAGT
>Ga0302215_10000367_pt1 | contig 33325 bp, 32 predicted proteins | sample II_Fen_N3_1_FD_194580 | JGI IMG/M metagenome (GOLD analysis project Ga0302215, IMG submission 194580) | Peat permafrost microbial communities from Stordalen Mire near Abisko, Sweden - II_Fen_N3_1 | ecosystem: Environmental > Terrestrial > Soil > Wetlands > Permafrost | place: Sweden: Abisko... | reverse complement strand
GTCTTTTTTGATATTCTCGCTCGACAATTAAGAGTCAGTTCAAAAAAACTGCAATTAAAATTTCGTTATCTGAAAGAAATTATCTACTTTTGCAGTTCTGAATAAAAAATGCATTAACAAAAGCAATAAAATAAAAACAATCTTATGTCGAAAAAAGAGGAAACAAAACACGACGAATTAGAAAATGTTCAACACGCATTGACAACAACAGAAGCTTTTATTGAAAAATATCAAAAGCAAATTTTAATTGGAGTTGCTTCTATAGTTCTTATTGTTTTAGCTGTATTGTCTTTCCGTAATTTTTATTTGGAACCACGCGAGATTCAAGCGGAAAATGAAATGGCTAAATGTCAGGCTGCCTTTGCTGCAGACTCGTTTAAAATAGCTCTGGAAGGTGATAATAAAGGTACAGTTGGCTTTAAAGAGGTAAACTCTGAATACGGAATTACTGCTTCTGGAAATTTAGCTTCAGCTTACGCCGGTATTTGTTACTATAAATTAGGTAAATACGAAGATGCTATCAAATATCTTTCACAGTTTGACGGCAAAGATACTTACTTCTCTGCATCTGTTATTGGTTTAACTGGTGACTGTTATGTAGAGTTGGGCGAAACTTCAAAAGCAATCAGCTATTTCGAAAAAGCTGCTGATTTGGAAAATGCAGTGATGAGTCCTGTGTATTTGAAAAAAGCTGGTCTGGTTTATGAATCGCTTAGCGAGCCTGTAAAAGCAGAAAAAGAATATACTACAATAAAAGAAAAGTATCCAAAAAGTCCTGAGGCTGCTGATATTGATAAATACTTAGCGCGCGTTCAAAAATAAAAAATACTCTTTACAGAGCAATGAAAGAAAAAGCTGCTTCTAAGTTAGAAGTAGCTTTTTTTGCTAAAATGAATTAAACACAAAGATACAATAGAATATGGCAACAAAATATCAAAATCTATCGGAGTATAACGCTGAATTGATGCCCGATAAAGTGACTGTTGAAAATCAATCGTATGCAATTGCAGTAGCCGATTGGAATCCGCAAATAACTCATACAATGCTTCAGGGTGCAATTGATACCTTGGAATTAATTGGTGTGAATCCGAATAATATCAATGTTATTCATGTGCCGGGAACTGTTGAACTGACTTATGCTGCTAAACAGTTATCTGTTTTTGGAAATTACAATGGAATAATTGTAATTGGTTGCGTTATTCAGGGTGATACTCCTCACTTCGATTACGTTTGTCAAAGTGTAACTTCGGGAATTACGGAGCTAAATTTATTGAAAGATGGATGCCCGGTTGTATTTGGAGTTCTCACAACCAATACCTTACAACAGGCTCTGGACAGAGCTGGTGGAATTCATGGAAATAAAGGCGTAGAGGCCGCTACAACAGCTATAAAAATGGCAAATATTATTTGGTAGTTTCGATAAATAAAACTATCTTTGCACTGCTTTTGAGAAAAACAATGGGCAGTTACCAAAGTGGCCAACTGGGGCTGACTGTAACTCAGCTGTCTTTCGACTTCGGAGGTTCGAATCCTTCACTGCCCACTTTTTTAAAAGTAATTAAATTGCGGAAGTAGCTCAGTTGATAGAGCATTAGCCTTCCAAGCTGAGGGTCGCGGGTTTGAGTCCCGTCTTCCGCTCTCAACGAAAGAGTCTGTCTATTTTTAGACAGACTCTTTTTCTTTATAGCAATTCCTTGAGTGTGTTTGCAAAAGTGTGAATGTCATCCTCAGTAGTGTCAAATGAGCACATCCAACGTTGTTCGTGTGTTTCTGCATCCCATTCGTAAAAAGGATATTTCGCCTTTAAAGCTAGAATTGTGTGGTTGGGTATAATTACAAATACTGCATTGGCATCAACGCTTTGTGTTATGTTGACTTCAGGTATGTTTCTTACCTCATCAGCCAATAAAGTGGCCATTTTATTAGCGTGAGTTGCCATTCGTAGCCAGAGGTTGTTGCTGAGTAAAGCTGTGAACTGAGCAGCAATAAATCGGTTTTTGGAGAAAAGTTGAGCTGTTTGCTTATGAAAGTATGGAGCATTAGCTTTAAGTTCTTTGTTGAATATTAATACTGCTTCTCCTATCATTAATCCATTTTTTGTGCCGCCAAAGCTCATTATATCTACTCCACAATCTACTGTTGCTTCTTTTAAACTTACTCCGAGTGCAGCAACTGCATTGGAAATTCTGGCACCATCCAGATGAACGTACATATTATTGGCGTGTGCAAATTCACATAATTTTTTCAGCTCTTGTATTGAATAAACGGTTCCAAGTTCTGTGCTTTGGCTAATTGAAATAACTTTTGGTTGTGTATTATGTACGTTTCCTTTACGGTTTAATAATGGCTTTATTATTTCCGGAGTAAGTTTTCCATTTGTGGTTTTAAGAGGTAGGAGTGAGCAACCAATTGCCTGGGTTGGTGCCCCGCATTCGTCGGCCAAAATATGAGCGTATTCAGAGCAAATTACAGCCTGGAATGGTAGCGTACAACATTTTAAGCAGGTTACGTTTGCTCCGGTCCCATTAAAGGTATATAGCACTGTAACTTCTCCAAAAATGGTTTCAAATACATTATTGGCCTCCTGTGTGAATTGGTCGTCACCATACGAAATCTGGTGTAGATTGTTTGCACGTTGAATGGCTTCAAAAATTTCAGGATGTATTCCCGAGTAATTATCACTAGCGAATGATTTCATTTTTTTGTAAATAATTTGGGTAAGAAATAGATACACAAAAGCCAAGAACCGAGAAAGTTTACACAATATCCAGGTACTTGGCTTTAGATTTATATATTTTTAATTAAAATTTAAACTTGTCGAAGAAACTTCTTGATTTTGTTTCTTCTTCAGCTATCTCAGTTGGCTCATCAATCCGCTGTGCAGCTTCACCTTGTTCACGTTTAATAAATCCTACAACATCTTCTAGTCCTTCTATAAATTTATCGAAATCTTCTTTGTAAAGGAAAATTTTATGTTTTTCGTAAGTAACTTGTGCATCTTCTTCAAAACCAACGACTTTCTTTTTGCTTTCGGTAATAGCCAGAAATAAATCCTCATTCCTGCTTCTTTTTACGTCTAAGTAGTAAATTCGCTTCCCTGCTTTAATCGCTTTTGAATAAATGATTTCGTTGTCTTTTTTCTCAATCTCAAATTTCTTTTTCTCTACTTCCATAATACTGATTATTTTTCAAAAAAAGTTGTTTAACTGCGCATTATTCGCTCGGCTTTATCACAAAACACTGCCAAGAGTTATGAGTTAATAATGAGTCCCCAAATTTCTGCATTTTTTTTGAATATATCAAACAAAATGACCATTTTTGTTGAAATACTTAAAAAATAATTTATGTGAGTTTTAACGGAAGCTAAACTTTGTGGGGAAAATGTTGTTTCTAATCTGATAATTCTATTCAGTGTGTTATTTAATTTGTTGATTGTTAGTGTTCTGGTTTTGTTGATGGATATTCACTCATCAATAAGTCTATTACATAGTTCTTAAAACAAAAAATATTTCTACTTTTGTAAATCTAATCAATAAATTTGAGTTGAAATAGCGTAGATGTCGAGCAAAAATAATAGGTTTGTTTGGCTCTCGCAAATTAAATATTCTAACATTAATCATTATAAATATAAAACATGATGGAATCAGCAGTAAAACTTCATTCGCTTCGGGTAGTCGACTATAAAACTTATGCATTTGCAGGTCTTTTTGTGGTAGGAAATATAGTATTGCCGCAAATATGTCACCTATTGCCATTTGGAGGACAAATGTTACTTCCAATATACTTTTTTACCCTAATAGCAGCTTATAAATATGGCTTTGTTACTGGCTTGCTTACAGCTATAGCCTCACCAATCGTAAATCATGCTCTATTTGGAATGCCGGCTACAGAAATGCTTCCCATTTTACTCGTGAAATCTGTTTTGCTGGCTTCATCTGCTGCCTACATGGCGCAACGTACAAAACAGATCAAGCTTCAAAACTTATTGTTGGTCATTTTATTTTATCAGGGAATAGGAATGGTTGCTGAATTTGCGATGACCGGTAGCTTTGTGGCTGCATTTCAGGATATTCGTTTAGGATTTTCTGGTATGTTATTACAACTTATAGGTGGTTTTTACTGCCTCAAGACGATAGCTAAACTATGATTTTAGGTTGTTGCTAGTTGGGTTGATGCTTTGAAAGTATATAATTGGGTTGCCTTGTTTGTAGGCACAAATAATACAAAATTTAGATGAAATCTTTTGATGAAGTAATTGAGCGTGTTCGAACGATTGAGATTCCGGAAACCTTTGATATGGTGGTTGCTATTGCTAATGGAGGAATTATTCCCGCAGCTATGATTAATCAGCGTTTAGGCTGTGAATATCACTTGTTGAAATTGAATTTGCGCGATGCTATGCAAAATAAATTGTATGATAAGCCAAAGCTTTTAGCCGAAATTGATTTTGATTTTAAGAATAAACGCATTCTTTTGGTTGATGATAGGGTTAAGACAGGCACAACCCTCGAATTTGCTAAAGAGTTACTTTCTGAGGCAAAGCTGGTTAGAACTTTAGCTGTTAATGGTATTGCCGATTATTGTTTGTACAATGAATCATGCTTTCGCTTTCCGTGGATAGTGTAAATAATTCAAGATTAAGAATGCATATTCTTAATTAATGATTGTGCCCTTTTTGAGCTTCAAGAAACCCAAAAAAAAATACTATCTTTGCACCGAAATTAGAGGCTGGTTATATGTAATTCCGTTATTTGAGAATTATTTGTTAGAGTCGAATTAAACAAAAAGCGTTCACTTTATTTTATGATTAATCGAGTATTATTGCGTATTAAGATTGTTCAAATCTTGTATTCTTATTATAAAAGCGACAGCAAATCGTTGCCAGTTGCCGAAAAAGAATTGTTTCATAGTATTGAAAAAACCTACGACTTGTATTATCACCTTTTGCAATTGTCGATAGAAATAACACGGTTTGCAGCCGATCGTATTGAAACTAAACGAAATAAACTTCGTCCTACTCCTGAGGATTTGAATCCAAATACTCGTTTTATCGACAATAAATTTGTCGATCAACTCTCAACAAACATTCAGTTTAACGAATACCTTAAGGCTCATAAATTGTCTTGGGTGAATGATTCTGAAATTATCAAGGTTTTGTTCGAAGAGATTATTGCAACAGACTTCTATGCTGAGTATATGAATGCTCCAGCAACAGATTATGCATCGGATAAAGATGTTTGGCGTAAGATATTTAAAAAAGTTGTTTTGCAAAGTGAACAGGTTGACGAGTCTATTCAAGATCAAAATATTTATTGGACGGATGATATTGAAATGGTTATTAGTTTTATCATAAAGACTATTAAACGTTTTGATGAATCAAAAGGTGATGAACAACCTTTGTTGCCAATGTTTAAAGATGAAGAGGATTCAGAATTTGCCAGCAAACTTATTCGTAGTGTATTGACAAAAGGACCTGTTTTGCGCGGAATGATCGATGAGAATACAAAAAACTGGGAACTTGATCGTATTGCATTTATGGACATTGTGATTATGGAAGTGGCTTTGTCGGAGTTACTTGATTTCCCAACCATTCCTGTGAATGTAACATTAAACGAATATATTGAAATAGCCAAAAATTATAGCACTGATAAAAGTGGAACGTTTATAAATGGTGTTCTCGACAACATTGTTGGACAATTAAAGAAGGATAACAAATTGATTAAAGTCGTTATGTTTAGCGATAATAAGAAATAAAGAATTATTTTTGTACGTAAAACTAATTAAAATAAAAGAATATGAGTCTATTGAGCATTTTTTTACAAGCAGCTGCTCCTGGAGCAGGTGGAAGCAATTATTCAATGTTGATTATGATGGCATTGGTTTTTGTTGTTATGTATTTTTTCATGATTCGTCCACAATCAAAACGCCAAAAAGAAATTAAGAAACAACGCGAAGCAATGAAAGCGGGTGATTCGGTAGTAACTTCAGGTGGTATTTACGGAAAAGTAAAAGATATTAAAGAAACTACAGTTGTTATTGAAATAGCTGATAATGTTCGCATTAAAGTGGACAAAAGCTCGGTTTTTGCTTCAGCTGATGCTGCCCAAACCGAAGTAAAATAATTCGGTTTTATGGCTGATAATGGCGGCATAAAGATTACAAAGTATTTCACGCAAAAGCTTAAATCATTCTTTTTCTCGAAAGATATTTTAAGCTTTTTGCTTTTTCTTGCCCTTTCGGCTGTGTTCTGGTTTATTCACGCTCTTGGTAAAGAGCGTGAAACTGTTCTTTTGGTACCTGTTCGTTATATTGGTGTGCCTGTTAATGTTGCAATAGTTAATTCGCCTCCCCGTGAAATTCAGATTAGTGTAAAAGATCAAGGTTTACAGCTGTTAGCTTATTCTAAAGGGCATATGTCTCCTCTGACAATAGATTTAAGTCGTACTTTTTACAATAAAGGAAAAATTCTGATTACTCCAGATCAACTTAGTGGTAGAATAAACAGATACATGCATCTGCAGCCATCTACAAGTATTCTTGAGGTTCATCCTGATTCTATTTTGATACAATATGAGAAGTTGGGGAAAAAGAATCTGCCTGTGGAACTGATTTCAAATATTGAATTGTACGATCAGTATATGTTGAGTGATAAAATAAACATTAACCCTAGTCGGATCGATGTTTATGGTCCAAAACACATTCTGGATACAATGAAGTGTGTTCGAACAGAATTGGTTCAATATAAAGACTTGAAAGACACAGTAAACACTACTTGCCGATTGAAACCAATAAAAATGCTTCGTTATTCTACGGACGTAATTAAGCTGAACATATTTGTAGAGGCATTTACCGAGCGAAAGGTTCAAATCCCAATAACATCCATAAATTGCCCACATAATTTATCAATTCGTACGTTCCCCGCTTTTGTTATTGCAACATACACGGTTGGATTAAGTTACTTTAGAATACTGAATCCTAACGATATTGAAGTCTATTTAGATTATAATGATTTAAAATCTAACACTCAGAGCAAACAGAGTCTTAGAATTAAAAATAATGTATCGTATATTTCAAATATTCGAATTTCTCCTCAAGAGGTTGAATTCATTTTGGAACAAAAATAACCCTAATAGTGAAGGGTAAGCTGTTTTATGAAAGATATTCAAATGGTTGACTTGCGCAGTCAATACGAGAAAATAAAGGATGAAGTTAATGCCGGAATTCAGGAAGTAATTGATTCTACTACCTTTATCAAAGGTGGAAAGGTGAATGATTTTCAGCACCATCTTGAAATCTACCTAAATGTAAAACATGTAATTCCGGTAGGAAATGGTACCGATGCTTTGCAAATAGCACTAATGGCTCTTGGACTTCAGCCCGGTGATGAGGTTATTACTCCAACTTTTACCTTTATTGCTACTGCCGAAGTGGTGGCACTTCTAGGACTTACCCCTGTTGTTGTTGATGTTGACATTGATGATTTTAATATTTCACTTGAATCTGTAAAGCGAGCTATTACTCCTAAAACAAAGGCTATTGTACCTGTACACTTATTTGGCCAGAATGCTGATATGGAAGGTTTATTGGCACTTGCTAAGGAATACAATCTGTATTTGATTGAAGATGCTTGTCAGTCAATTGGGTCTGATTATATTTTTGCCAACGGGACTAGAGCCAAATCGGGTTGTATGGGCGATATAGGTTGTACTTCATTTTTTCCATCAAAAAATCTTGGTTGTTTTGGAGATGGAGGGGCCATTTTTACAAACAATGATGAATTGGCAGCTAAAATGCGTGCTATTGCAAATCATGGTATGGTTGTTCGTTACCATCACGATTTAGTTGGTGTAAACTCTCGCTTAGACAGTATTCAAGCTGCGGTGTTAGATGTTAAACTAAAACAGTTGGATAACTATTGCGCAAGTCGCTTAGTTGCTGCTGATTTCTATGACACTGCTTTTGCTGGAACTGATAAACTTATTACTCCGAGTCGCTCAACATATTCTACGCACGTTTTTCATCAATATACTTTGAAACTGAATGGTGTGGATCGGGCAGGTCTGATTAAGCATTTAGCGTCTAAAGGAATTCCTGCAATGGTTTATTATCCTGTTCCACTGCATTTGCAAAAAGCATATCAGGATGCTCGGTATAAATCGGGTGATTTTCCTGTTGCTGAGAAATTGAGTGAATGTGTAATGTCATTGCCTATGCATACTGAACTCACAACGGAGCAATTAGAATATATCACAAAGAGTGTAATTGAGTTCATTAATTAGAACTTTTTTTATATAAAAATAAAGTCAAAAAAGTATGGAATACTTTGCTCATGATACAGCAATTGTAGATGCTGGCTGTGAAATAGGAAATGGCACTAAAATATGGCATTTCTCGCATATTATGTCAGGATGTTACATTGGAGAATGTTGTAACATCGGGCAAAATGTAGTAATTTCGCCGTCTGTTAAACTTGGGCGAAATGTAAAAATACAGAATAATGTATCAGTGTATACTGGTGTAATTTGTGAAGATGACGTTTTTTTGGGGCCATCTATGGTTTTTACAAATGTTATTAATCCGAGGAGCCATGTTAACCGAAAAAGTGAATATGCCGAAACACTGGTTCGTAAAGGGGCAAGTATTGGAGCAAATGCAACGGTTGTTTGTGGAAACGAAATAGGTCAATATGCCTTAATTGGTGCCGGTTCAGTGATCACAAAGCCTGTGAAACCTTATGCTTTAGTTGTTGGCAATCCTGCTAAACAAATTGGTTGGGTAAGTGAAAATGGCCATAAACTAAAATTTGATGTTTCCGGCAATGCTATTTGTATTGAAACCAGTCAAGAGTACAAGTTGATAAATGGGGATGTAGTTCGAGTAAGTTAAATATTAAAATTTAAGAGATGATTAAGTTTGCAGTAATAGGTCAGGGGCATATTGGAAAGCGTCATGCCGAGATGATACGTCGTAATCCTGATTCAGAGTTAGTTGCAGTGTGTGATGTGTTGCCGAAAGATAAATTGGGATTGGCTGACATAACAGAAGCCTATTTTACAAATATAGATGATTTATTAGCCTCCGGATTACATATTGATGTGGTAAATATATGTACTCCAAATGGTTTTCATGCAGAATATGCTATCAAGGCTTTACAGGCAAAGAAACATGTTGTTCTTGAAAAACCCATTGCACTTACCAAGAATGATGCTGAGCTTATTCTTTTTAAATCATTAGAAGTATCACGCCACGTATTTTGTGTGATGCAAAATCGCTATTCACCACCGTCGGTTTGGTTGAAAGAATTGGTTGATAATGAAACTCTTGGCGATATTTATATTGTGAAATTAGATTGCTACTGGAATCGTGACGATAGGTATTATAAAAAAGGAAACTGGCATGGTGATGCAAGTCTGGATGGTGGAACGTTGTTCACGCAATTCTCTCATTTTATCGATATTATGTATTGGCTTTTTGGTGATGTTCAGAATATTCGGGGAAACTTTGCGGACTTTAATCATAAGGAACTTACCGATTTTGAAGATACAGGTGTTGTGACTTTTGATTTTATCAATGGAGGTATGGGTAACTTAAATTATTCAACTTCAGTGTGGGATACGAACCTCGAAAGTAGTATAACTATTATTGGGTCAAAAGGAACTGTAAAAGTTGCCGGGCAGTATATGAACGAAGTAACTTATTGCCATATCAAAGATTATGTGATGCCTGAATTGGCTGCATCTAATCCTCCAAACGATTACGGCTTATATAAAGGCTCTGCTCAAAATCACCATTATGTGATTGAGAATGTGATTGAAAGGCTTACAGATAAAGGAACCATTACTACTAATGTGCTTGAAGGGCTAAAAGTGGTAGATATTATTGAGCGAATTTATGCGGTGCGCGATGCTCAATGGAAAAAATAATATAATTCTAATTTTATGATTCAACGTATTCAGAGCGTATATTTACTAATTATTGTGATACTTGCCGGGCTAACAATTGGTCTACCTGTTGCTGATTTGTGTAACACTCAGTCGCACCTGAACTATTTAGTTGACATTCGCGGTATATCATTAATTCAACCAACCGGAGTTGCTGTTTTTCAGTCGGCTACTTCCTTGTTGACAACATTTGCAGCTGTTTTTGGGACTATATCGTTGATAACAATTTTCTCATATAAAAACAGAGTAAAACAAATTCGGTTATTAGTGCTTAATTTCTTGTTTATGATAGGATATTATTTATTCTTAGCCTATTATATTTGGTCAGCGTCTAAAGGTTTAAGTGCAGAATGGCATTTGCGGATTTCAGCTATATTTCCTTTGATAGCTTTGATTCTGAATTATTTGGCAATTGGTGCTATTGGTAAAGATGAGAAACTGGTAAAATCGCTTGATCGCTTACGATAGATAATCAGTTTTTTACAACCGTGGTATTTCTAACGCCTTTGAATTTCAGAGGCGTTTGTTATTTGGATTAAGCTGAACAATCAATTATGTTTATCTGTTTACTCTACAAAAAATGGATAGACAAATGAAAATAATTCATTCTGTTATCATCTTACTTTTGTTGTTGAATCAGAGTGGATGTGCTCAAACCGAAAAGAAAATGAAATATAATACTCTAACTCCTGATGAACAGTCAGTTATTCTTCATAAAGCCACTGAACGCCCTTTTACGGGTGAATATCTTGATAATAAAGCAAAAGGAACCTACGTATGCAGGCAGTGTGATGCTTCGTTGTACCGATCGGACGATAAGTTTGAGTCGCATTGTGGCTGGCCCAGCTTTGATGATGAAATCTCAGGAGCTGTAAAGCGTATTCCAGATGCTGATGGTCGTCGAACAGAGATTGTTTGTGCGCATTGTGGTGGGCATTTAGGTCATGTGTTCCTGAACGAGGGGCTTACTCCAAAAAATACGCGTTATTGTGTTAATTCTATTTCAATGAAATTTATTCCAATAAAAAATACAAATATGGAAAAAGCTTACTTTGCTTCAGGTTGTTTCTGGGGCACTGAATATCACTTTATGAAGGCTAAGGGTGTGAGTGAAACCACAGTTGGTTATATGGGTGGCCATACACAACATCCAACTTATAAAGAGGTGTGCACTGGTGAAACAGGACATGCGGAAACTACCGAAGTAGTTTTTGATACCACAAAGACGACATACGAAGATATGTTGAAACTGTATTTCGAGACCCATGATTTCACGCAAGTGGGAGGACAGGGACCTGATATTGGTGATCAGTACCGTTCAGTAATATTTTACACTTCCGATGCTCAGAAACAGTTGGCAGAGAAATACGTTGGCATTTTGACGAATAAAGGTTATAAGGTAGCCACAATCATTGAGAAAGCACCTGAATTCTGGCCTGCTGAGGATTACCACCAAGAGTACTATGACAAGAAGCATGGAAGCCCATACTGTCATATCTATCGTAAAATTTTCTAAAAATAGAAACTGCAATTTTAGTGTAAATTATTACAAAAAACAGGATTCAAGTTTAAACTTGAATCCTGTTTTTTGTAATAATAGCGATAGGTTGATTGAAAAATATTTACTTTTTGTCTAGCTGACCAAAAACTCGTTTCAATAGGTCGTTTACGCGCGCTGTTGGATTTGTTCTTATGGATTTTTCTTCGGTTGCAACTTTTATAAACAGTGCATCCAAAGCTTTTTCAGTTACATAGTTTTCTAAGTTTACATTTACTGTTTTTAAGCCTGCAATTGATCCTACTGTACTACCGGCAACAGCGTTGTATCCTGAGCTCAATGAGTTCCATGTTTTAGTAGTCGATACATTAGCCACTAGAGGCTTCTCAAGTGAGGCTTTTACTTTCGGGGCAAAAGCAGCTTTAAGTTGCGAATAAGTTGTTTTACGCAAATATTCAGTGGCTGCATTATTGTTCCCAAACAAAATGCCAACAGCATCGGTAATGCTCATGTTGGTAATTGCACTTTTGAATATAGGAGCTGCATCTTTAACTGCATCTTCAGCTGATCGATTTAGTGAAAGAACAGCCTTGTCAACAAGTTCTTGTCCACCCGGCACTAATTTTATATTGTCGATAATAGGTTGAGCCTCTTTTGGTAGCAATAATTTTAAGGCAGCATCTTTGTAAAACCCATTCTCAACTCCAAGATTTCCAACTGCCTGCTCAATGCCTATATTGAGAGAGCTTTTAAGTCCTGAAACATTCTCGGCGTTAGTTATAGGTAATGCCGTTGTAGTGCTACTAATCTGATTTGCTACTTGTAATAGTTCGCTACAAGAGGCTAATGCCAGACAGGTTGTAATGATAATTAATCCTTTCTTCATGTTGAGGTTTGTGTCTGTTTGAATTTTATAATTGATACAAAAATATAAATTTATTCTAAATATTTACGCTTAATTTTAAATATAAATCCGAACATTTTATTTTGTACGACGTTTATACAAGCATAAGTCTATTAATGTTTAAAAATAAATTTATAATAAGAAAATGAGTAAAATTGAAAAGATTTTTGCCCGCGAAATACTTGATTCGCGTGGAAATCCTACAGTAGAAGTAGATGTTTTGTTAGAGTCAGGCGTACTTGGTCGTGCAGCAGTTCCATCTGGAGCTTCTACCGGCGAAAATGAGGCTATTGAGCTTCGCGATGGTGATAAAGGTCGTTATTTGGGTAAAGGTGTTCAGAAGGCAGTCGCAAACGTAAATAACGTTATAGCTCCTGCCTTGATTGGAGTAAGTGCATTGCAGCAACGTGCTATTGATAAATTGATGATTCAGTTAGATGGAACCAAAACGAAATCCAATTTAGGTGCAAATGCTATTCTTGGTGTATCGTTGGCAGTTGCTCGTGCTGCAGCTACTTATCTTGATTTACCTTTGTATCGGTATATTGGTGGAACAAATGCTTATACGCTGCCTGTTCCAATGATGAATATTATCAATGGTGGTTCGCACTCTGATGCACCGATTGCATTTCAGGAGTTTATGATTCGTCCTGTAGGTGCAGTTTCTTTCAAAGAAGGCTTGCGTATGGGAGCTGAGGTTTTTCATTCATTGAAAAAAGTATTGCATGACAAAGGTTTGAGTACTGCAGTAGGTGACGAAGGTGGTTTTGCTCCAAATCTTGCCGGTGGAACTGAAGAGGCGTTGGAATCAATTTTAACCGCAGTAAAAAATGCCGGCTACAAGCCAGGTTCTGATGTAACCATTGGATTGGATTGTGCTTCATCTGAGTTCTTTAAAAATGGAATTTACGATTATTCAAAGTTTGAAGGACCAAATGGTAAAAAACGTTCATCGGCAGAACAAGCAGATTATTTGGCAGAATTGGTTGACAATTATCCAATTGATTCCATTGAAGATGGTATGGGTGAAGGCGACTGGGATGGTTGGAAGTTGTTGACTGATAAGCTTGGTAAAAAAGTTCAGTTGGTTGGTGATGACTTGTTTGTAACCAATGTTGATTACTTGAAAAAAGGTATTGATTTGGGTTGTGCTAACTCAATTTTGATTAAAGTAAATCAGATTGGTACTTTGACAGAAACTTTGGATGCAATAGAAATGGCACACCGTGCCGGTTATACGTCTGTTACTTCACACCGTTCGGGTGAGACTGAAGATTCAACTATTGCAGATATTGCAGTGGCTACTAATTCCGGTCAAATTAAAACCGGATCATTGAGTCGTTCTGATCGTATGGCAAAATACAATCAACTACTTCGAATTGAAGAAGAATTGGGCGATTTAGCTGTCTACGGCTACAAAAAATAAGAAAAAATGACAGCTTTATAGCTGACATAATTTATCGAAAATAGAAGCCACCGGTCATATGGGTGGCTTTTTTTGTTTCAAAATTTTAGATTTTTTTACGAACTAAATCTTCTTCGTTAATACGCGTTAAGCAGCAAAAAGAGATTCTTAAAAATCGAAAAATTATGACTTGACTTTTATTTGTTGGAACAAACTTTGTTTATTTTCGAAGCGAAATTCTATTTCAGGTTTGGAATTCAAATAAATTATTAATTATAAAATTGAAAATATGAAAGCATCAAAAAGAATGAAAATGCTCGGCTTTTTCGGTTTAGTCGTAGCTGTGAGTGTAGCAAACAATCTAATATTAAATGATCCACTTGGTAAAGAACCTGATGGATTTAAAGGGCAAGAGAATAAAGTCCCGGCAACGTTCGCTAAGTATTCGAGGACCTCAAGTGGCGTTGGAACAGATTTTACTGTTGCAGCTGAGTTTTCGGTGCATGCTGTTGTTCATGTAAAAACAAAAACTCCCGTACAACAAATGCAAATGCAACAGTTTGGTTTTCCCAATGATCCATTTTTTCAATACTTCTTTGGACAACCGGGTCAAGGGCAGCGTCAGCAGAAACAACAGGAGGAGCCAATGCAAGAAGCTGCTGGTTCGGGTGTGATTATTTCTAACGACGGTTATATTGTGACAAATAATCATGTGGTTGACAAATCAAAAGAGATTGAAGTGACGCTGAATGATAAAAGAACCTTTAAGGCTAAGTTAATTGGAGTTGATCCGAGTACTGATATCGCTTTGATCAAAATTGACGCTGAAAAGCTACCAGTTATAGCTTTTGGTAATTCAGATTCATTGAAAGTTGGAGAATGGGTTTTGGCAGTTGGTAATCCCTTCAATTTGACTTCAACAGTCACTGCAGGTATTGTTAGTGCAAAAGCCCGAAACATCAATATCATTAATTCACAAATGAAAATTGAATCGTTTATACAAACAGATGCTGTTGTAAATCCGGGAAATAGTGGTGGGGCTTTAGTCAATACCAGAGGTGAACTTGTTGGGATAAATACTGCTATAGCTTCTACAACTGGTGTTTATGCTGGTTATTCATTTGCTGTTCCTGTAAGTATTGTACAAAAAGTAGTAGCTGATATTCGTCAGTATGGTGTAGTACAGCGTGCTATGTTAGGGGTTGAGATTAGTGATATTAATTCTCAATTGGCTAAAGATAAAAAGCTTAAGACACTCGAAGGAGTTTATGTTGGTAAAGTTACCGATAATTCGGCCGCTAAAATTGCAGGTGTTAAAGAAGGTGATGTTATTAATAGCGTAAATAGTGTTCAGGTTAAATCGGTGGCTGAGTTACAAGAGCAAGTTAGTCGTTATAGTCCAGGTGACAAGATAACGATTACTGTTGTCAGAAATGATTCGGAAGAAAAACTAAACGTTGAACTTAAAAATCGTCAGGGGAATACTGAGGTAGTGTCATCTGGCAATGGTATTGATATTTTAGGAGTTACATTTAAAGACATTAGTGAGAAGACACGTCAGCAATTATTGTTAAGCTATGGAATCGAAGTAAAGTCTTTGAGTAAAGGAAAATTTGCTGATGCGGGTATTAAACCCGGATTTATAGTGATGAAAATTAATAATCAGGCTATTAAAACTGAAGCGGATGTACAGTCGGCACTTGAAGCAGCCATTAATAATGGTGAGGCGGAGAAAGTATTTTATATAGCTGGGGTTTATCCTAATGGGAAAGTTACTTATTATGCTATTAATCTGGCAGATGAAAAATAAAAGTATTTAGTGTAAAACTCTATAAAAAAAGACAGGTTCAACAATGTTTGGACTTGTCTTTTCGTTTTATCAACAATAGAGAACAATTTCAGATTTTGTGCGTTTTAATTTTGAGTTTGTATTTTTTTTATTTAAGACTCTATTGTAACTTTTACATAACTGTTATTCTAATATTTATGTTTGTATTTTAAAATACTTGCTCTTGCTAAACTAACTCACCAATAATTTGTTAGGGTATTAATGACAGCATAATTCTTTTTGTTATTTTCATTTTGTAATACCGAAAAAAACAACTACTTTTGCAAGCTAATTTTCATCAATAAAATGAGACAATTAAAAATTACAAAATCAATCACGAATCGTGAAAGTGCATCGCTTGACAAATATTTGCAAGAGATTGGACGAGAGGATCTTATCACTGTTGAGGAAGAAGTTGAGCTAGCTCAACGGATACGCGCAGGTGACCGGATAGCGTTGGAAAAACTTACACGTGCTAACTTACGTTTCGTTGTTTCGGTGGCAAAACAGTACCAAAATCAAGGCCTCAGTCTACCTGACTTAATTAATGAAGGCAACCTTGGACTGATTAAAGCGGCTGAAAAATTCGATGAGACACGTGGATTCAAGTTCATTTCGTATGCTGTTTGGTGGATTCGTCAATCTATTTTGCAGGCTTTGGCTGAGCAATCACGTATTGTGCGCTTGCCATTGAATCAAGTAGGATCATTAAACAAAATCAACAAAGCTTTTTCTAAGTTTGAACAGGAAAACGAACGTCGTCCATCGCCAGAAGAACTGGCTGATGTGTTAGACATTCCTGTTGACAAAATTGCTGACACAATGAAAGTTTCTGGCCGTCATATTTCGGTAGATGCTCCATTTGTAGAAGGAGAAGACAATAGCTTGTTGGATGTAATGATTAACGATGATTCTCCGAACGCTGACCGTGTATTAATCAACGAATCATTATCTAAAGAAATTGAGCGCGTATTGGCATTTACTTTGTCAGACAGAGAGCGTGATATTGTGAAAAAATTCTTTGGAATTGGTGTAGCTGAAATGACACTGGAAGAAATTGGCGACGAATTTGGCTTAACACGTGAACGTGTTCGTCAGATTAAAGAAAAAGCGATTCGTAAATTGAGACCAAACGCTAAAAGTAAATTATTAAAAGGATTTTTAGGATAATCAGAACGATAGTACGATTTTCTTAAAACATAAAAGGAGTAACTTTGTTGAAGTTGCTCCTTTTATGTTTATTATACCTTGCTCAATTTCCAGCAATGTTTTGCCAGCAGTCCCCAACCTGCTATAAAGGCAACTCCACCAAAGGGAGTGATAATACCGAGTATTTTGATGCCAGAAATGGCCAGTACATAGAGTGAGCCCGAGAAAAGTACCATGCCAATCATAAATAGATTTGCCGACCATTTTAGCGATTTAGATGGGTTTATATGCATTAGAATTCCCACTGCCAACAAGGCAAAGGTGTGATAAAACTGATATTGAATGCCTGTTTTATATACTTCCAACATTTCAGGGCTGATAAGTTTTAACCCATGAGCTCCAAATGCACCAAGCATTACGGCTGTCATGCCACTTATAGCAGCTATAGTAAGAACTTTTTTCATTTTAAATGTCATTTATACTAACAATCGATTAACTCTCTCTCTTACCATGTAACAGCAGGTTTACTGCATCCTGCATAGAGCCGGCTTTGGTGACTGCTCCTGAGTTTACAAAGTATATTTCATCGGCAGTTTCTATTGTGTTGAGACGGTGAGCAATGATAATACGCGTGGTGCTGTCGGGTAATTTGCGCAAAATTTCATCGAGAAGCTGTTCGGTAACGGTATCAATATTGGCTGTTGCCTCGTCGAGGATAAGCAGGTCGGGGCGACGAATCACCGCACGTATAAAAGCAATGATTTGTTTTTGACCAAGACTTATGCCTTCACCTGTGCCTTTAATTTCGGCATGAAGTCCCCCATCGAAACGTTCAAGCAGACCATCTAATCCAACGAGCTTCAGTTCATTTATCAATTCTTCGTCAGTCATGTTAATGAAACAAGCATTTCCATAAAGGATATTGTCACGAATTGTTCCGGTAAATAAGAATGGTTCCTGTAATATAAATCCAACTTTAGCTGTGCGTGTATTGTAATCCAACGAACGAATATCAACGCCATTAAGAATGATTTTGCCGGCTGTAGGGTCGTACAAACGTGCCATTAATGAAGCTGTGGTAGTTTTTCCACCACCCGTTGGTCCTACAAATGCATATGTTTTACCTTTTTCAAGGTCGAAACTAACGTTTGTCAGAATTTCCTTTTCAGGTAAATAAGAAAATGAAACATTGCTGAATGAAAGCAAATACGGGCTGTTCTCTTTTTCGATTAACGGAATTACAGTCAGGTTATTTTCTTGTCCGAGAATTTGTGAAATGCGATCCCAACCTGCCAGTGCTACCTGAAAACTTGTCCACAAGGCAGCAATTTGTCGTAGTGGGTTGTAAAATTGGGCAATATAGGCCAAAAAACTAATTAGTAACCCAATTGAGAATTGTCCCACTGAAATCATGTAAATACCAAATGCCAATACCACTAACTGTCCGATATTGGACGAGAAGCCATAAACAGGCGTGAAAATATTATTGGCAATACCGGCTTTGATGGCTGTATTGTAATTTTCGGTATTTGCCTCATCGAATTTTTTGCGAAAATAATCACGGCGATTGAAGGCTACAATTACTTTGAAATTATTCAAACTTTCTTGTATTTCGGCACTTAGGCTACCAGTACTTTTCATGTTAATAGAGTTGCGGTTTTTTACCCATGGCGAAACTATTTTTGTGAAAATCCATAAAACGAGGGCGGGAGCGAGGGCTGCTAACGCTAATTTTACATTGATGGACAATAGAAAAATGGCTGCTCCAAGCATGGTGAAAATGCTGCTCATAAATTGCACCAACGATTGTGAGAAGAACTGGTTTATCTTGTCCGTGTCGTTATTTACACGTGAAATTAAGTCTCCGGCTTTGTTTTGGGTAAAGAAATCGATGGGCAGTTCCTGTAATTTGTTGAAAACGGTGTTTCTCAGGTTGTACAACATGCGCTGACCTACACGTCCCATGAGTTGTGCTTGTGTGTAACCACTGACCATTGCAAGGCAAAATACTCCAAATAGAATGATGGAATACTTTGTCAGGCCGTCGTATTGGTGTGTAACCACAAATTTATCAACGGCATGTCCCATTAGGTAAGGGGCAATCAGGTTTAGCCCCGAGTTGATAAATATAAATAACATGGCAATGTACAGGTTGTTGCGCTCCTGCCCAACAAGAGTCATTAACCGTGTCAGGATAACTTTTGTGCTTACTTTTTCGAAAGGTTGTTGTCCCCCGCCTCTTTTGCTGTTGAGATTATAGCTCATAATGTAACTGTTGAAAATAATCAACCCCTAAAGGGGAATAAGAGATAAAAGTTGTGATTGATAAAATTCGCCTTGTTTCCCTTAATGGGTTATAGGTCTTTTATTCGTAATAATTTGTACTGCGTTGTGAATTAAATATCTGTACGTATTCCGGACAGGTTTCCAACAATTCTTCATGTGTGCCTGTTGCCAGAATTTCGCCTTCTTCCAGTAGTATTATTTGTCCGTAATGTTGTACCGACGAAATTTTCTGAGTAACTGATAGCAGTGTAATTCCTGGGTAATTTTTCTCTACATTTTCTAAAATCTTGAGTTCCGTCTGTCCATCGACACGAGCGGTAAAATCGTCGAGCAACAGAATTTTTGGATTCAGTGCCAGAGCCCGCGCCAACATGATTCGTTGCTTCTGACCACCTGAAAGGCTTGTGCCACGCTCGCTGACAATGGTTTCTAATCCTTCAGGCAAAGTTTGTATAAAGTCTTTTAATTCGGCGGTTTCAATGGCTCTCTCCATTAATTCATCTGTCACCAGCTCATTAAATGCAATGTTCTCGCGCAAGCTTATGTTGAAAATTACGCTGTCCTGAAATACGAACCCGATTTGATGTTGGAAAGTTTCTTTGTTGTAATCGTTTATATTGATGCCATCAAATTCAATAGAGCCGCTGTCGGGCTTAATTAAACTGGTAAGCAGAAACAATAATTGGGATTTACCGGCAGCCGTTGGACCTATAATAGCTGTTTTTGTTCCTGGTTGTATGGTAAACGAAACGTTCTTCAGTGCCGGTTTTTGTCCGTAACTCACCTGAATATTTTTCATTTCAATTTTTCCTTTTAGTGGAGAATCTATTGTGCCTAAGTCACGGGTTTCAGGTGCATTCAGCACTTCGGAAATTCTACTGTAAGCTACAGATGCTTGCGCAATAAAATTACTGATAAACCCAATAACCATGATAGGGAAAATGAGTATCACCAAATAGGAACTAAACGCAGCAAAATCGCCAAGTGACATGGTTCCGGTAATGACGAAATGCCCACCAATAGCTAAAATAGCAAGCGAAGCCATATTGCCAACAAATACAACAATAGGAATAAGCGTTGCAAAAAGTTTAAGAATAGACAAGCTCAGGTTGCGGGCAGTAGTGTTGACGTCCATGAATTTATTGTATTCAGTTATCTGAGCATTGAGTACACGAACCAGGGCTGCCCCCATAATACTTTCGTTGATAATTTTGTTGAGGCGATCCACCATTTCGCGGCTCTTTTTGAACAGAACACCTAACTTGCCAAAAACGATTCCAAATGCTCCAATAATCACAGGGATGATTACCAGTACGTTTAATGCTAGTTTCCAGTTGATGGTGAGGAGCAATATGCTGGCACCGATTACAATAAACAATGATGAAGCCAACGATACTACTGCCATTGAAACAAACATTTTTACCGAATCTACATCCGAAGTTAGATTGGTAAGTAGTTTTGATGGGTTCGATTGTTGGATAAAGGCATAGCTTTGTCGCGAAATTTTGTCGGTGAGCTTGGTGCGTAAGTCGCGTGCTACTCTTTCTGAAGCATATGTTTGTAGAATTCCCTGGAGGAACGTAAATATGAAAATGATAAGTGCTGCCACCGAAAATTCGAGAATCATTTTCTGAAAAGAAAATGTGCCTTTCGAGAAATCATCGATACTGTGTGAAATGATTTTGGGGATAACCAGGTTTACTGCATTACTAAGCAACGCAAATACAATTAACCCGGTAATCATTAGTTTGTAGGGCTTTAATATTCCAAAGACACTTGGCCCTTTTGGTCTTCCTCCTTGTTTCTGTTTTTTTGCCATTTAATTAATATCAGTTGAATCTATCTTCCGTGCGTAGATCCCAATTACAAAATTTTAAACGTAAAATAATGCAAAGTTGTTGATGAATTTTTAAATTTTAAGAAGTTTACTGCATTTATTTCCAGTAATTGGGTAATCTATCTTCAAATTTGTAAAGTTTGCAAAGTTACACAAAGCAATGTTATTCAATAATTCAAAAGCTTTAAAATTCAGTGTAATTTTGTGAAAGGTTGTGAATGAAAAAAGGTTGCCGAAAATTCAGCAACCTTTAAAAGAATTCTATTTTTTAATTATTCCATTAGTTTAGCTATATTAAACTTTTTCATTTGCATAAATGCATTTGTTACTTTGCCAGCCTTTTCGGGATTGGTCATTAAGCTCGGTAATATGCTGGGGATTATTTGCCACGAAAGTCCGTATTTATCCTTCAACCAGCCACATTGACCTTCTTCACCGCCATCGGTTAGGCTATCCCAATAATGGTCAATCTCTTCCTGACTGTCGCAAAATACCTGAAACGAAACCGCTTCGTTGAACCTGAAAATCGGACCGCCGTTCAACGCAGTAAATGTTTGACCATTTATCTGAAAAACCACGGTCATGGCTGTACCTTCGGCTTGTTTATGGAATTCAAAGCCTTCTTTCCCGTAGCGGCTGATTGCCGTGATTGTCGAGTTTGTGAAAATGGAAGTATAAAATAATGCTGCTTCTTCGGCCTGATTATCAAACCAAAGGCAAGGGGTTATCTGGCTTGTCATAATTTGTCAGTATGTTTCAGCGTATTTTTTAAAATTATCAAGAATAGCTTGCCAGCCTGTACGTTGTAAATCAATGGAGTTTTCGTCTTCTGCTTCGAATGACTCCATGATTTCAGTTTCTTTGTGTATCGAAAGGAACTTGATTTCCAATTTTCTGCCATCTCCCAAGGTTGAAACCAGTTTTTCGTTGTAAATTACTTCGTCGTAAATACCCCAGAAATCAAATCCAATGCTTCCATCTTTTGCTTCCATGCGGTAGTTGAATTTTCCGCCGGGGTGCAATTCGTTACTAGCCGATGTTGTATGCCAATCTTCTGAAGCTGAGTTCCATTTTATAATGTCTTCGGGCGATGTGAAGTTTTTCCATACTTTGTCAATTGGTTCATTTACAGTAGTATGAACTGATATTATTTTCTTTTTTATTGACTCCATGATTTATAGTTTTTCGGGGCAATTAAACATCCATTGAATACCAAACTTGTCGGTGCAAGTGCCGTAGTATGCTCCCCAGAACATGTCCTGAAGTTCCATAGTTATAATTCCACCGTCTGATAATGCCGAAAATAGACGTTTAGTTTCTTCACGTGTGTCTGGCTCCAGGTTAAAATGGATATTATTACCTTGTGTTACTGTAAATCCCATTGATTCGGGTGCGTCAGTGCCCATAAGTATATGACCGCCAACTATCGGGAATTCGATATGCATTATAAGGTTTTTATCTTCTTCAGCTAATTGAGGATGAGGGAAATCGCCCAATCGGGCTACTCCACCACCGCCGAATTCACCACCAAAAACCGATTTGTAGAAATTAAAGACTTCCTCCGTGTTTCGAGGAAAATTGAGATATGTACTTGTTCTTGCCATAATAATTAGATTTAAATAAAGCCTATAACAACATTGAAATGGTTTTGTTTGGTTGGTTACAAATGTTTGGCAATTTTCAGGAATGGTATTGCGGTTAAATATTTATTCATTTCTCTGTTTAGAATTTCAATGCTTTTATTACTTTTGCTCTGTAGGTTTTTAAACTGTCAATTTTCTACAAAAATGAATACACCAAGCATAAAAAAACTCTATTTCAAAGATACTTCCTTTGCAAATTTAATGACACACCGTATTTATAATGTGTTGTTGTATGCCAGTAAATACGATGCTTTTGTGCTGGAGGAAGATGGACGGATTGACGAATTGATTTTCAATGAGTATACCTCGCTGAATCTGCGTTATCCGCCTCGCTTTACGCTCGTAAATTCAGAAACTGAAGCAAATTCACTGCTTTTAGAACGTAAATTTGATCTTATCATTTCTATGCCTAGTGGCGATAGTATTAATCCTTTCGAATGGGCAAAACAGGTAAAGTCTCAATTTTCAGATATTCCGATTGTAGTGCTTACACCTTTTTCCAAGTCAGTGTCGCTACGATTGGCTAATGAGGATTTGAGTGCCATTGATTACGTTTTTAGTTGGTTGGGAAATTCGGATATTTTATTGGCAATTATTAAGCTGATTGAAGACAGGATGAATGTGGAAGAAGATGTAAGTTCGGTTGGAGTGCAGGTTATTTTGTTTGTTGAAGATTCCATTCGTTGGTATTCGTCCATAGTGCCACATTTGTATAAGTTTGTGTTCAAACAAAGCCGATCGTTTATGACGGAAGCGTTGAACGAACATGAACAAATGCTGCGTATGCGTGGACGCCCTAAAATTTTATTGGCTCGCTCGTACGAAGAAGGATTGGCTATTTATGAAAAATACAAGCATAATATGCTGGGGGTAATAACCGATGTAAGTTATCCTCAGGCGGGCGAAAAAAATAAAACGGCAGGCATTAATCTTTGCCGTGAGATACGGAAGCAAGACAATTTTATTCCGTTGATAATTGAATCGACAGAGGAAGAGAATCATATAGCAGCTGATGAATTAAAAGCGGCATTTCTAAATAAAATGTCGAAAACACTTTTAATGGATTTGCGCGAAAAAATTATCGACAATTTTGGCTTTGGCGATTTTGTATTTATAAATCCTCAGACGGGTGAGGTGGAAGCACGTGTTCAGAACCTTCGTGGATTACAGGAAAGCATTTTTACTGTAAGCAACGCCTCTCTTTTTTATCATGTTTCACGTAATAATATCTCTCGTTGGCTTTATTCACGGGCGATGTTTCCGTTGGCCGAATTTTTGAAAAGCATTATTTGTGACGATGAAGAATCTTGTGATATTACGAAGATTCGCGAGATAATTTTTGATGCCATTGTTCACTATCGTAAGGTGAAAAACCGTGGTGTAGTAGCCGTTTTCCAGCGCGATCGTTTTGATCAGTACTCCAACTTTGCACGTATTGGCGAAGGGTCATTGGGTGGTAAAGGGCGCGGACTGGCTTTTATCGATGCTATGATTAAGCGTAACGAATCGCTTGAAACGTTTGAGAACGCTCAGATTGTTATTCCAAAAACGGTTGTGCTTTGCACCGACAATTTTACGGAGTTTATGGAGCTAAATAAGCTTTATCCAATTGCTTTATCGGATGTACCTGACGAAGAAATTCTTAATCATTTTCTCAAAGCTCGTATTCCTCAGCCAGTTATTGCTGACTTAATGACATTTTTGGGAGTCATAAGTACGCCAATTGCTGTCAGATCGTCCAGTTTGCTCGAAGATTCACACTATCAGCCTTTTGCCGGAATTTATTCTACCTATATGGTGCCATTTACCCCCAACAGTCGTATTCACATGTTGGAAATGATTACTGAGGCTATTAAAGCTGTTTATGCATCGGTTTTTTATCGCGATAGCAAAGCGTATATGACTGCCACTAAAAATGTGATTGACGAAGAGAAAATGGCAATTGTGTTACAGGAAATCTGTGGCAATACGCACGAAACCCGTTTCTATCCTTCGTTTTCGGGAGTTGCACGCTCGTTGAATTATTACCCAATTGGAGCTGAAAAACCCGAAGATGGTATAGCCAATATTGCCATGGGGTTAGGAAAATACATTATGGATGGCGGTATGAGCCTACGTTTTTCTCCGTCTTACCCTCAAAATGTACTGCAAACTAGTACATTGGAACTTGCCTTGCATGAAACACAAACTTATTTCAATGCGTTAGACCTGAGTGATATAAGATTTGTACCTCAGGTTGACGATGGCTTCAATTTGTTGAAAATTAATGTGAACGAGGCTGAGAAAGATGGAACGCTTAAATTTATTGCTTCTACTTTTAATCAACAAGATCAAGTCATTCAGGATAGTTTATATGCAGGTGGCAGAAAGGTAATTACTTTTGCCAATATTTTGAAGCATAATGTATTTCCACTAGCTGATATTTTGAAAGAAGTATTGCATATTGCACAATCGGAAATGGGACGACCTATTGAGATTGAATTCGCTGTAAATCTGGATTATTCGCCCAAGAAACAACATACATTCTATTTACTTCAAATCCGACCTATAGTTGATAGTCGTGAAATGATAAATGAGAATATTAGTTTAATTTCCGGACAAGATACAATTATTTCCTCCAACAGCGCATTGGGACATGGTATCACAAGCGATATGTACGATATTGTTTATGTGAAGCCTGAAGCCTTTAATGCTGCAAAAAATCAGTTGATTGTTTCTGAAATAGAAAAGCTGAATCGCCAATTGACGGCAGAAAATCGGCACTATGTGTTGGTTGGTCCCGGTCGTTGGGGCTCAGCAGACCCGTGGTTGGGAATTCCCGTGAAGTGGCCACATATAAGTAATGCTCGTCTTATTGTAGAGTCGGGATTGTCGAATTATCGTGTTGATCCAAGTCAGGGAACTCATTTTTTTCAGAACCTGACATCGTTTGGCGTGGCCTATTTTACTATAAATCCATTTCAAAATGATGGAACGTTCGATGTTGAGTTTTTGAATTCACAACATTCTGATTATGAGTCTAAATATGTGCGTCATGTCCGGTTCGATAAACCGATTGTAATGAAGGTTGATGGCAGAAAAAATAGAGGTGTGGTGTTAAAACCATTACTCTCATAGATTGTGTTAAATGCACTATTGTCTTTTGGTATCATTTTTGATAACCAATAATATACATAGTAAAATTAATTTAAAATTTACTTTAAAAATAAAGTCATGAAACGATTTAAAAACTTAGCTTTTTTTGCAGCAATGATGCTTTTTGTATCATCGTTCAGTTCATGTGACATGTATAGTTACGTTACTCCCAATAACCAGGTTACGTATCAAAATCCACAGTGGGCGCCTCCTTATTCTCAGGGTGTACGTTATTATTATCTGCCTGATATTGAAACGTATTATGACCTTTCGTCTCATGAATTTATCAGCCTAATCAATGGTGAATGGGTTTATTCACAGGAGTGCCCTTCTGTTGATTCAGGTTTCGATTTGAATAACAGTTTTACTATTGAATTAAACGTAAATATCTATCAGCCTTGGATGCACCATCATTATTATGTATCTCACTACCCAAGGTATTATTATCGCGATTATTACGACCATAGTAATATACCCTACGTAAGAGGATTTAATGAAAATAGCAAGAGTGCAATTTATTATTCTGAAAGCGAAAGAAACAGAGCTCGTAGTTGGGATAATAAAGGTGTGAATGCTGATCGACAATTTAAATATTCCAATCCAGATCGTCAACAACAGCACAATACTAATACAAATAGTACTGTAAATATTAATAGATCAGGTAATAGGAATAATAATAATTTGCAGCGCCCAACTAATAGCACAAACAATAATCAGAATAGAAATACTGATAATAACTCAACTCGTCCTCAACCACAAACAACTACCCCTGTAAATTCGTCAGCACGCGATAGAAATGCAAATACGGGAAACGTTGAAAAATCAACAACTGGAGGTTCAACTACAACGCGTACGAGCACAACTAATACCGAAAGTCGTCGACCAACTGGGAACGAGACTTCCAGAGCACCCCAAACAACTAATTATTACGGTAAAACAATTGGTCAACCGGTAAAAGTGGAAAAGCAAATGCGTGAACAACCAACGCCCAGAAAAGCAACAGAAAATACAAAAACTGAAAATAGAAGATAATTCAAAGCAAAAAACGAGGGAACTGAATTTCAGATCCTTCGTTTTTTTTTTCAAAATTACGAATTTGTGTTACAGAAAAAATAAACTTGCTCCAGCAATACTAATAATAGCTCCAATAACCTGTTGAGTTCTGATTTTTTCTTTAAACATGATTGCTGAGGGTACTATAATAAAAATAGGAACTAACCCCATTAACGTACCTGCAATGCCGGTTTTTGTTTGCTGAATGGCAAAGAGTCCAAGTGCTACACCCACAAATGGACCAAAAAATGCCCCTACAGTAACCGATTTCATTACACTACTATGGGTGAATGCTTGCCCTAACTTATTCCAACGACGCAGAACAGTAATCAAAATTCCAAAACTAATTAGCCCGAAAAATGCGCGAATTTGAGTAGCAGCTACTGGATCGTAATGTCCCATCCCTTTTTTGCTCAGTATTAGTCCTACTGCTTGTCCCATTGCTCCTCCAAATGCTAACAGAAAACCTTTGAGTGGAATATCCAGCTTCATTTTACGGTTAGAGATGGCAATTATTATTCCCGACACACTTACCACAATAGCGATTATATTTTTTGCGGAAAGTATTTCGTCCAGAAAAAACCAACCAATAATAGCTGTTAGCATAGGAGCAAGGCTCATAATCAAAGCTGCAGTTCGAGAACCTATAACCATATACGACTGAAAAAGTAACATGTCGCCCAGAAAGAACCCGATAAAGCCCGATAAACCTAACCAAAACCATTGATAGGGAGTAGCATCGGTTGGGAAGAATAATCCGCGGGTGACGAACGTGGTAATGCCCAGAAACCCGATGGCGAAGAGTAATCGTATAAAATTGACCGATAATGATCCAATTTCGTGTCCTGCTTTTTCGAAGAATAATGCACTCATAGTCCAACAAACCGAAACACCTAAAGCTGCAAATTCTCCTATGTGTGAAGCTACCATATTCATTTTTTTTGCAAAGATAGATTAAGTTATTAATTTGCCTCTAATGTAAATACGAAAACTTAGGTAGAAATTTTAAAACAACCTGACTCGTTTATTTTAGACTTTTTAGCTTTCAGTTTTATGGAAAATGAATTTTTTATAGTCAATTTGTAATATAAAAATTACTATTAGATAAAAAATATATTTAGTAACCTTAAACGGTTTGAAAAAAAATAATTACTTTTGTGATAATTTAATTTAATTTACAATATTATCAAAAAACGGAAAATCGTGAAAAAAAATCTTTTGTTGTTTTCAGTTATTCTTTGTTTTGCATGTAATGCTTTAGCTAAGAATCGTACCTTAATTGAAGCTTCGCAATTAGCGGGGCAGTTTGTAAATCAGTCTATAACCAGATCAAGTAAGGTTCCTGCATTGTCGGTTGCCGGATTGACATTGAGCTATACTTCACAAAGCCCAATCGCTGGTCAGAGTGGATCAAAAGTGCTTTATTATGCCTTTAATAAAGGTAATAATAATGGCTATATTATTGTGTCGGGCGACGACAGGGCGAAAACAATTTTAGGATATACCGATGAAGGTAGCTTTGATTTTGCTCAATTACCTGCTAATGCAAAAGATTGGTTGAGTTTTTACGAAAATGAAATAAAATCTTTGCCGGATAGCGTTGTGACTACTGTCAATCTTGACTCAACTGCCACCATTTCCAAAGTGAAAAGTTCTGAGTCAAGCTTGTTTTCTACTCCTGTTGGCCCACTTTTGGGAAATATTAAATGGGATCAGGGAGCACCTTATAATATTTTATGTCCTATTATTGATCAATCAACAAATGCAAGGGCAGTTACAGGTTGTGTTGCTACAGGTATGGCGCAAGTGATGCGTTATTATAAGTGGCCTGTACAGGGAACGAGTTCAAATTCTTATATAACAACTACCCTCAGTATTCCATTGAGTCTTGACTTCTCTAAAACGACTTTTGATTGGGATAATATGACAGAAACATACGGTAGCTCAAGTACTCTTGCACAAGACAGTGCTGTTGCTAAGTTAATGTATAATTGTGGTGTAGCAGTAAGTATGGATTATAATCAGTCAAGTGGTGCATATTATAGAAACATGGCGTTGGCCTTAAAAAATAATTTTGGTTACGATTCGAATCTTCAATTATATTTGCGCGATTTTTGTAACCGAACAGAATGGGTCACTCTATTAACAACGGAATTAAATGCTGCCCGCCCGGTGCTTTATTCCGGTCAGGCAGATACAGGTGGACATTTATTTGTGTGTGATGGATATGATAGCAATGGTCTTTTCCATTTCAACTGGGGTTGGAGCGGAAACTCAAACGGTTACTTTCAGATTTCTGCTTTAGATCCAGATAATCAGGGAATCGGCTCTAGCAGTGGAGGGTATAACACTTCTCAAACTATTGTTGTTGGAATGCAGAAGCCAAATTCAGCATCTACACCGGTTTATCTGATTTATTCATATTTGCCAATGACAAGTGCTTCAACATCAATAACCCGTACTGCAAGTTTTACGGCAACTGCAAATAATATTTACAATTTGGGTGTAAATGCTTACAGTGGAAGTCTGGGCTTGGCGTTATATGACAGCAATGGTTTGGTTTCTGTAATTAAGTATAATACAGTATCTTCGCTTTTAGCTAATTATGGCTGGTCATCTTATAGCATAACATCTTCAATACCTAGCGGAATTGCCAATGGTACTTATAAGTTGTATTTTGTTTATAAGGCTTCAACGGATGCAAATTGGCAAATTGTGAGAGGAAAAGTTGGAACAGCTAATTATTTGAATGTGGTTGTCGGAACTTCCACAGTCGCAATAAGTGCTCCGGCAACTTCAAGTGCTATTTTGAATCTGAATTCATTAACTGTTACAGGAAATTTATACCAAACTAAAACAGGACGATTTACTGTAAGTGTGACTAATACAGGTAATGAGTATAACTCTAAATTAGGTATTAATCTAAAATCGACTACTAATAGCTCAGTTTATCAGTTGATAACTCCCGAAACAGTTAATATTGCAGCTGGTGAGACTCGTTCTGTGGATTTTACAGGAGCTATTACTGTTGCTCCCGGACAATATTCTATTACAGCTGTCTATGATCCGGCAAACAATTATACAAGTACTACCACCTTTTCGCAATTAGGCACTGCTTTGATACAAAATGTTTTAACTGCTCCAACTGCCACTCCGCTTTTGACATTGAGTAATTTAGTATCTTTCCCAAATTCGGCTAGTGTTGATAAGGACAATGCTGTTTTAAGTGCAACAATAAAAAATACTTCAGGTTTCTTTGATAGCAAATTAGTTGCCTTTATTTTTGCTACTACAGGTGGAAGTTCTTTAGCTTATATTGGATATCAGGATGCTGTATTTGATACTAATGAAGAGAAAACGGTAACTTTTAGCGGTCCAATTAATTTAACTCCGGGGCAATATAAATTGGCGGTGTATTATCTAAACACAAGCAGTACTTGGTCAATTATCTCTCCAAACTCATATTCAGTTTTGAACTTTACCTTGGTTGATAATCATACTGCTGTAAGTGAATTAAGCGATAGTCATTTAAAAGTTTATCCAAATCCGGTTCGGGATAATTTGCAACTAAGTGCCGATGCAACTATTCAACGACTAATTATTACTGATCTACTTGGTAAACAATTGAAAACTATACAACCAATACTCAATAATTCAATTTCTATTCCAGTCAATGATTTGAAAGCTGGAGCTTATTTGCTGAAAATAGAAACGAATAGCGAAAGCAGAACAGTGAAGTTTATCAAGTATTAAGCAAGAACTAATGAAAATAAAATGGTTGATAGTGGTTTGTGTTTTGCTCGTTGTGGCATGCAAACCTAATAAACAAATTGCAGCAAAAATGGAGATTTCAGCTAATGCAACGCGAAGTCTGGTTAATAAACCGACTGTTGTGTATAAAACTACTAAAGATTTCTCTGATTTTGTACCGGTAATTATGAATGCAGAGCGTACTAAAATTGTTTCGTACCCTGCACCAACAGACCTATCGCTCAATTCAAAACCAACCAAACTTAAAAATGATTATTTGCTTGATAACAGAGGGATTTCTGAAAATGTAGTATTTCTGAATTATACTTATGAAGCCTATATAAACTTAAAAATAGCTCCGTCTTTTGTTGAAATGCAGAAAAATATACTGGAGAAATATCCTCTGAAAGAAATGTTTCTTTGTGGCTCACGTTATCGGTTTAAAGAAGAAGTAAATGAGTTAAATGCGCTTATTGATGCAGGATTTCCCGGTTGTAAGAAAATGGACATTGTTCCGTTGGGAGTGACATTGGATATGTAAATTTAAAACTATGCCAAAAGAGGATTATTTATTAAAATATCTCGAAAAGCTTAGTCGCGTAATTGCGGCTATGCTTGGGTTGCGTGAAAAGGGCTTTCCGGAAGATGCACTTCGAATGGCCGATGAGACTTATAAGGAATTGTTGTCGCTCGATTTAGATATGTTAGCCGGAATGCCTGTAGCTGAGTTTGATGCCCTTATAAGAAAGCTTGGATATACACCAACTTATATTGAAGCATTGGCAAAGCTAACGTTTGAAACCGCCTGCTGTTACGCTGAAAACGACGATAAACCGAAAATGCGGATATTCAACGAAAAAGCACTACTTTTGTACTGTTTATTAAATGAGAAAGACAAAACATTCTCTTTTGAACGGGAAATGATTATCTCGGAACTTAAAACAGCTGGCAATTAATAGTTGACAGTTTATTTGAAATAAAAAATACCAAGTCATTAGTCCATCGGCTTTTGACTTAAGACATCGAAAATGATAAACTATAAAAACAAACAACGTCCTGAGAAGGATATGATTTTCGGGATTCGTGCCGTTATTGAAGCTATTCAGGCTGGTAAAGAAATTGATAAAATATTGATGCGTCGCGATATGACCAGTGAGTTGTCGCGCGAGCTTTTTGCGGCTTTGAATGGTATTCAAGTACCTGTTCAGTATGTTCCAATTGAAAAACTGAACAAAATGACTTTGAAAAACCATCAGGGAGCCATTGCTTTTATTTCGCCGGTGGCTTATCAGCGGATTGAAGATATTATTCCTAGTATTTACGAAGAAGGTCGTATGCCATTTATCGTTGTGCTCGATGGTATTACCGATGTGCGCAATTTTGGAGCCATTGCCCGTACTTGCGAATGTGCCGGAGTTGATGCAATTGTTATTCCAACCAAGGGTGGTGCGTCAATAAATGCTGATGCTATTAAAACTTCGGCGGGAGCATTGCTTTCTATTCCTGTTTGTCGTGAAGAGAACTTGGGAAATGCGCTTAAATTCTTAGTTTCTTCGGGAATAAAGCTTGTAGCTGCCAGCGAAAAGGCTACTAAAAACTATACTGAAGCTGTTCTTTCTGAGCCAATTGGAATTATTATGGGTTCGGAAGATGAAGGTGTATCGCCTGATCGTTTGCGACTTTGCGACGAAATGGTTCGTATTCCTATGTTAGGAACCATCGATTCATTAAATGTGTCGGTAGCAGCCGGTGTACTTATTTATGAAGCTGTTCGTCAACGCGGTATTGTTGATTCGTTGATCGGATAAAATTACCCCTGATCCCTAAAGGGAAATTAGGATAGTTTTGTCTTTCTAAAAACATTTTTCCAATAACAAATTACATCTTCCTGATTTATTAATAATAAATCAAAGATATTTCTCCCCTTTAGGGGCTGGGGGTATATGACAGTATTATACGAAGACAACCACATAATAGCCGTAAACAAAAATTCTTCGGAAATTGTACAAGGCGACAAAACCGGTGATGAGCCGCTTTCGGAAACCATTAAAAAATTTTTGAAGGAAAAATACAATAAGCCCGGAGAGGTTTTTTGTGGTGTAACGCATCGACTTGACAGGCCTGTAAGTGGTGTCGTGATTTTTGCCAAAACCAGCAAAGCCCTTACCCGTTTGAACGAAATGTTTAAGACACAACAGGTGAAAAAGACTTATTGGGCTATTGTGAAAGATAAACCTGCTGAAATTGAAGGTAGGTTGGAGCATTTTTTGGTGCGGAATGAGAAGCAAAATAAATCGGTAGCGCACGAAAAAATGGTTCCCAATGCCAAAGCTGCTGCATTGAGCTATAAGCTAATTGCACATTCCGATACTTATTATTTGCTGGAGGTGCATCTCGAAACTGGTCGTCACCATCAAATTCGTTGTCAGTTAGCAAAGATGGGCTGTCCGATAAAGGGTGATTTGAAATACGGTTTTGCCCGCTCCAACCCGAATGGTGGTATTAGTTTACATGCCCGCAATATCGAATTTATTCATCCGGTTTCTAAAGAACTTATCAAAATAACTGCACCTGTGCCTGAAGATGATAAACTTTGGTTAGCTATGGAAAAGTTGGTATAATTACATTCCTGAATATTTAAAATAACTGATATTTATAAAGCCGAAGGCTAAAGAAAACTTGAATTCTTTAGCTTTCGGCTTTTTCTGTGTGGTTAAAATTATATTGAACTTGTAAGTGCGTCTAATTTTGTATAGTTCAGATAAATAGTTTTTTCTAAGTACATGACAAAAATTTGAATATATCTACATTTGACTGAAAATCAACATTTAAAAGTCTTGAGGCAATAAATGTCAAACCATATTTGAAATAGCTTTTTGCCATTCTTCCATTTTTT
>Ga0302215_10000364_pt1 | contig 33779 bp, 15 predicted proteins | sample II_Fen_N3_1_FD_194580 | JGI IMG/M metagenome (GOLD analysis project Ga0302215, IMG submission 194580) | Peat permafrost microbial communities from Stordalen Mire near Abisko, Sweden - II_Fen_N3_1 | ecosystem: Environmental > Terrestrial > Soil > Wetlands > Permafrost | place: Sweden: Abisko... | reverse complement strand
TATTTATTATCAAATATATAACTCAAACGGCCAAAATAAGAAGCCATTCTTCCTTTGCTTACTGCATCACCTCCTGATCTGGTAGGAGTGGCAACACCCGAAGCTGGATCAATAATAACTGTATTCATAGTTTGATTAACATACCAATTCGTTGGATCGGTATTCTGTAAATAGTCACCGCTTGCACTGACCTGGTAATAATTTATTTCTTCCATCGAAGAACCGACCATGGCTGTGATTTCGTGTTTATCTAAAAATTTGGTGTTATAGGTAGCAGTTCCTTCATAAGTCAACTGTTGAGTACGCGCCATGGAAGCAGAAACACTGTTTTTTGTAATGGCATTATAGATTACATCCAACACCGGAGTATATGTTCTACTCATCCCATTATACAATTTCATATTTACATCTCCACGTACCACTAATCCTTTAACAGGTTTAAGTTCCAGGTAAATATCACCTACCCAATCTTCGTTGGTGTTGTTCGGTTTTGAATTATATACCTGGTTATAGGGGTGCATTACGTTTCGGAAAAGAGAAGGTGTTGAATATCTTCCACTCAAATCAACCTGTTTTGCAACTTGTTTACCAGGATAACCACTTAAACTTCCGGTCGGATAGGATACAGGATCCCAAGGTGCCATCGAGAGTGCACTGGCAAGAAGAGCTGTATTTCCATTGTTTTGTACGTTGTAACTTTTTGAACTTGTAAATGAAAGGTTTTGACCTATGCGCAACCATTTTTTAACTTCAAAGGAAGTGTTTAAACGAATTGTCAATCGATTGTAATATGAACCAATCATTGTTCCTTTTTGATCAAATGAGTTGAAACTCATTAAATAATTTGACTTTTCGGTGCCACCATCAGCTGAAACATAATAATTTTGCATCAAAGCATCTTTTACGAATACTTTGTCCTGCCAATCGGTATCGTATAAAGTATAGTCAATTCCAGGTGTTTTTATCGAACCGTCTGCATTTTTTTCAATAATACGTGGATATCTCGTATCACTGTTAGGTGTATAGTTCGACCGTATCCATTCATTCAATCCTAAGGCATCTAATCCATCTGTGCCATTTTTGGTATTTCCCATCAAAGCAACCATATTGGCAAATTGATCCCGTCCCATGACATCTAATTTTTTCCACTGGTTTTGAGTTCCTACATACGATTCGAAATTGATATTTGTTTTTCCGGATTTATCTCCTTTTTTTGTAGTAATCAAAATCACTCCATTGGCACCACGAGAACCATAGATGGCTGCTGTAGAAGCATCTTTCAAAACTTCCAGTGAAGCCACATCGCCGGTACTTAAAAAGTTAATATTGTCAGTGACAATTCCGTCAACAACATAAATTGGATTAGAGTTACCGGTTGTACCAACCCCGCGAATACGAATAATTGCATCTGCTCCAGGTTGCCCTGAATTGGAATTGACAGTTACACCAGCCATTCTTCCTTGTAAAGCCTGATCAACACGTGCTACGGGAGCTATGCGAAGATCCTTTCCGGAAACTGAACCCACAGCACCTGTTAAATCACTTTTTTTCATTGTACCATAACCAATTGCTACAACTTCATCCAACATCTTAGCATCCGGTTCTAATTTAATATTTAAAACCTGATTACCATTAATTGTTTTTGATTGTTCTTTGTACCCAACATAAGTAAATGATAAGGTTAGACCAGCCGGAACGTTGAGGGTGTATTTACCATCAATATCAGATACGGTACCACTGTTTTTTTCCCCTTTAATTTTAATTGTAACTCCGGGTAAAGCCGAACCGTCATCGGCACCCGTAATAACTCCCGAAACTTTCCAGGTCTGAGCAACTAACAATTGTGTCACGATAATACAACACCAAAGTAAAAATGTTTTTTTCATGCGTTTATATTTTATTTTTGTATTAATGTAGTCTGAAACTTTACTAAAAATGAATGCCAATTATTCATATATTAATGCCTGTTTCATATTCCTGTTAAATGTATTATATTTTGATTTCAAAATTTTGTAGAATTGTACATTGCAAATGTAGATGAGTTCGCCTTAAAATAAAAATAATTTACCTCACAAAAACTCACAAGACCTATTATTTGCTTTCACCACAACACAACAAATATGCATATAAATATTTGATTATCTATTTGTTGCATAATTATATGTTATACAACATGTTTTTCAACACGGATTGCAAATGGAAAATTATCGTTTTTGATAATATAATTTTCAAAATAGGGAAAAACAACAAACAATAAATATTGAATTAAATAAATTCTGAAAATATCATATAATAATAAATGAAAACATGTCTGATTTGTCATTTCTCGAAGCCATTTTAAAATATTAGCAATATTATCCTTTTAAAAATATAAAACTTACAAAAGAATTAAAGATTATTTTAAATCAAAAAGCAAGCACATAGTTTTATAAGAAATAATATTAATATTAGAATTATTTTTTATGATATGAAATCTTACTCGTACCCGAATAATGACACCAAAGCAAAGAATTAAATTTGAATTTGCAGTAAAATATAAGAATTAAAAACAAATATTCTAATTGTAATAAAGAAATATACCCTAAATTACAGTTCATTTATTCTTATTATTATAAAAGCCGGAAAGAGCAAATGTATAATTAAAAAATATTATCATTTATCGTGACCATGTTAAAGAGTAGGATTAGTTTTTCAAGATACTATTCTCTAAATAAAATTAGTGATTCAAAATGCAATTAAAATCACACTAAGAACCACTAAAATTAACACTAAACCAACACTTAAAACTTTATACCTTCAAAAAACTAATACTTTCAAAACTCAAACACTTTTAAAACACTTAATAAAATATCTATTTTACACTAATTTTTCTAATAGTCATTTGATTGCTAACAATCATTTTTACAATATAAACGCCTGGATTTGGAACAGTAACTGCAAGGTTATTTATAAGATTTCCATTATAAATTGTTCGTCCATCTATACTGAATATATTTAAAGAACCGGTTTCATTACTATCAACTATAAAATTTAATTTCAAATTTTCCAGATTCATAATATGAACAGACCCATCGTTTGGATTATTCAAGGCGGTGTTTGTTAGTGCATATTGTTTTTGAATTGTCAGAACTGGTTCAGATTTTTCATTTCTCACAATTGCTTTCAGTGTATTTATTCCATTAATAAAAATGCCAGTTATCAACGACTTGTTTATATTATTACCCAATGGATTAGTTGTGAAACTTTCAGAATATATCGGTGAAATATTATCATTTGCATAGAAATCTACAGAATAATTCTGGTTTATACGGGTCAAACTGCAATTTAGTGTCAAATTAAATTTGTTTATTTCGGCATTTGGCTTTAAATCCATTGAAACTCCTCCTTCATTATTCATGGCATTTACAGCATTTAGCCCTATTGTTGGAAAGAAATTTTCCGACGAAATTAATTGGGAATTGGCTAGAAACACGTTATCATCAAAAAAATGTAATCCCACACCGCCCCATAATTCAATGTAATCGTCTTTTCCACCGGTACTTATAATAAACTTGTTTGCATTGACAGCATCTTTTCCCCACGTCCACAGTTTCATACCTTTTGTTATGTTCCGATCTGCAATTCTGAAAAATCCTTCCTCATTTATATGATTAATAACTCCCCAATAATCATCAGTTCGATTCATGCCATAACCGATTCCCATATCAGGCCATTCACTCAATAAATTAATATTTGAAAAATCAAATTGACTTCCATATTTCCCAATCCAACTATTCGGACTCCAGGCAGCTTCGTATTTAGTCATTGGAGCAACAATTTCAGAGTTTACAGGTGTAAATGTATTTCCTATTTGTGAACCAGGAGCCAAAGTTGTGCAAGTCCAGTATTCATATTTTTTTGTCTGATTTGCAGGATTTGTAAGCTTTGCATTGAATGAAAAATTTGTTTGACCGGAATAAACGCCGACTTCCAAATCACAGACAATACCCGTAATACCATTGTTGAATATGCCCGGATGACCTGAATATTCTGTATTATCTGTTAACGACATCTTGACAATGACCGTATCAGCCGTATTTTTTACAATACTGTATTGCCATGGTTTAAGCCATGTTTTTCCATGTTCGGGCTCGGGAAATGTCGGGAAAATGCCTCCATAAACCATTAACCAGTTGTAATAAAAGTTACCTTCACCAATTCCGTATGGAGTGCCGCAAGCACTTTGGTACAAATATTCATGAGCGGTGGGTTTGTAAAAATATGAAAGAATACGCCCCCCGAACTCAGGAACTAAAACTATCCGAAACAATTCATTTTCAATGACTTTAGCATTAAACTGAACTGTTACAATATCATTGTCCACTTTTGTCATGGTTGCAATGCTGTTATCAGCGTTTAATGTGTACCGATGATGTTGCCAGGTTACCACTGAATCACGGAGTTGAACCGTGCCAAATGAATTAGAGCACAACAAAACACTGAAAATAAGAATATAAATTTTAGTTGTTTTCATAAATTTATATTTGCCAACAAAATAAGTAACGCAAACGGAATTAGCAAAACGGCTAAAACCAAAATATCTTTAATTTCAAGCTTTTTCTTTTTCATGATTTTTTAGTTTTTGTACTTATCTTTTTACTAACTTGCTAATTTTGTGACCATTACTTCCGTCAACCAATAAATAATACAATCCGGAGCTATACGCTGAGAGATCAATTTCAACAGACTGACCAACCAGATTTTTATTTAAAATAGTTCTTCCGGTCATATCAATAATTCTGAATTGATTCAAACCTTTATTTTCTTTTATAGAAATTTTAATTTTATCATTAAACGGATTCGGATAGACCTGAATATCATTAGATTCATCAATTAATGAAGAAGCCAACCCCGTTGTAGATGTAGCATTAAAGCTGAAAGTAGAAGTGGAAGCTTTAACAACTCCGGCTCCATTTACAGCCTTAACAGACCATGTGTGAGCTCCTGAATCAAATAGCGGATATGTATAAGTGGTTCCGTTTACTTCGACTTTTTTGATGTTGTCAATATACAGTTCATAATACTTAATGTTAGATTCGGCATCGGTACTGGCTTGCCAGGAGAACACGATATTTCCAATACTGAAATTGCTGTTATTAGACGGAGCGGTCAAATCAAAATCAGATGATGGTGTTGTATCAGTAGTTCCAAAGTCCTGAAGTCCATAACCATACTGAAACAATGGATCTCCAAAAATAGGAGGAACAGCTTCACCTCTGTCAATATAACCTCTGATTAAAGAACGTTCTGAAGCTGTGGCACCGATATCATAAGGAAGATCCCATTTCTCCACCATATTATTAACATCATCGGATCCCAGTTGTGACAGTGATCTTGGCAGTTGCCATGGTGTTCGTCCGGTAGGCAAATAATCACCGAAAATTAATCCGGCAGTAGCTTCACCAATACCGGTACCACCACGATATATCAACAAAATAGCATCAGAGACATCCAGCACATTTGTCAACACATATGGACGTGGGGAATTAATGACTACAATTACTTTTACTCCTCTGTCATGGAAACCTTTTATGATATTAAATTGATCATCAGGGATATTCGGGTTTTTATCTGCCCATTCTGTTCCATGCGTATAACTTTGTTCTCCTATAACTACCACAACAGCTTTTGGACTTAGATGTGTACTGTCATCACGATAAACTTTCAGGCCATCTTTAGAACCACGTTCTGTAATTGCCTGCAAATGGTTTTTCACCAACGGGTCATCATAATAAATTGATTGCCATATCACGTTAGGATCCTGATTTTGACCGGCCCATGTAGCGCGGGGACCGGCAACCACTACTTCACTACCTGAAGTAAGTTTCAGTGGCAAAATGCCATCATTCTTCAATAAAGTAATACATTTTTTTGCTGCACTAACTACCAGAGCATGATGATCAGCTTTTGTATAGGTACAAGTTGGGTCCGCGTATGGGTTTTCAAACATTCCCAACCGAATCTTCACATTCATAATTCTTTTGCAAGATTCATTAATTCTGTCAATTCCAATAGCAGCAATTAATGCTGCACGATCAGTGGGTGTTGATGGTGAACCACCCATGACGTCTACACCAGCTCCTAAACTTGCAATAGATTGAGCAGTATTTGCTGCAAGCCAGTCAGTTACAACAAAACCTGTCCATTTGATTGTATTTCGCAGATAATCAATGCCTTTTTTACTTGTATTCGCTCCATTATCCGGATCAAGATATTTACTGGTATTATAACCTGGCATTGCAGAACAAGCATTTGCTTCCACGGCTGCAATCCAGGGTTTCATGTGATATTTAATGGTAACCGAATCATATTGTAATACACTTTCACCACCGGCGCCCTGACTGGCCCAGTGTTTTACTGTGGTCATCATGGAATGAGGATTAATTTCGGGACCTCCTTGCATGCCGCAAACAATTGCTCTGATAATTGCTGCCGCATCATCTGCATTTTCACCGGAACCTTCCTGAATACGAGGATAAAGCACTTTTGTATTCACTTCGGCCAACGGGCATAATAATCCTGTAAAACCAAATGATTTTTGTTCAATTCGCTGCATATTTCCGCACTGATAAACCATATTCATATCTCTCATTGCTGCCAAACCAATTTGTGAAGGGAAAGAAGTTTTCCAACCATTTGCTTTATCGCCGGCAAATGCTGTTGGTATCCCCATTCGGGTTTTTGCACAAGCATATTGAGTGGCTCTCATACCACCTTCCACTCCATAAGAGAATGAGAATCCAGCCATTGGACTGGCAACATCACTGCCTTCAGCTCCATAAAAAAGCTGACAGAATTTTTCTTCTTCCGTTAATCGACTCATTATGTCATCAACTCGTTGCTCAGGAGTTAAATGCCAGTCTTCGAATGGTTCAATAGTTCCATTTTTATTCATATCACGACAACCGTTGACAATACTTATTCCGTCATTCTCGGTTTCAATAGTTGGGATATATAATCCAAACTGAGTTTTGTTAGAATATTTAGTTCCACCCGGAGTTGTGGCAACAACATACCATTTATAAGTCCAGCGATCCACTAAATCAATAGGAACAACAAATGAATTTGATGAAGTTTCTCCTACTTTCGTGTATCTGTCAAGTAAGTTTCCGGAAGCATACCAGGCATAGTCAGATCGGGTTATATTTAAATAAACCTCATAATTGGTAGCTCCAGTATAAGCATTCCATGTTAATGTCGGTCTACGTGTATTTGTTACCATAGATTTATCTGCCGGAGTATTTAATTGAAAATCAACCTGATCTGGTATTTTAACAGATACCACCACTTCATCAGTACCCACTAAACCACCATTATCAGTTACTGTGAGTGAAAAGCCATAATCACCTAATGACAAATTACTTGCAGTGAGCTTTGAAGTTGTTGTGTTTGTTAGAGTGGCTGTGGTCGGTCCGCTTTTTTGAATCCATTTGTAGGAAACAATTGTACCATCAGGGTCCTGACTTTTCGAGCCATCAATTACAAGACTATTTTGAGGAGAATAAATTATTTGATCCATTCCTGCGTCGGCAACCGGAAACTTATTTCCGGTACTAACTTTTGGTGTTAGCTTCACATGAATAACCATATTATTATAAGCTGTTGCTAGAAATGGTACCCCTCTGATAGTATCTGTTGTTGATCCTTTTTTAAGTGCCCATAAATCAAAATAAAAATCACCTCTGAAGTCCATTAAATCTAATGAAATATTGGCAAATTCATTAAAGCTGAGTGGTACCTGCTTTGATGTATTTTGAACTATTATGACAGAATTTGCATTCAAATCTGTAGGTGTTAACTGTAACTGCATATACTGTACATAAGGCACATCTAGCGTTACAGCAACCTGATTCAAAGTCTCTGTACCAGATACTTTAAAATCATAAATTGAATATCCGTATCCTGTGGCACGTTTAATCCCCAACAATCGTACATATCGACCTTTTACAGTATTATTGGTCATAACTGTGTCTAATTTGCCATTGCTATTCGTGATTGATGCAATTTCAGTATAAGTAGTAAAAGTTTTATCATCTGATATCTGAATTTTATATATTTTCCCGTAAGCATTTTCCCAATTGATATTCACGGTGTAAACGTAAAGCTGCTTTCCTAAATCTACAGCAAACCATTGATCATCTGAACCCTGAACACTTTCCCAGCGTGTGGTTAAACTAGCGTCAATGGCATTAGCAGCCTTGTTTCCACCATTTTCGGTTGAAGCCCAGGCTGAAACCTGACCATAACTTAGCTGTACCTGTAAACACACAGCAAAAAATAACAACAATTTCTTCATGATATTTTAAAATTTATAGATTTTAGAAACTCATCTTCAATTGAAGATGAGTTTCCTGATTTTTTATTTTATTATTTTACGCGATACAACCTGTTGATCCGATGTCAATGTAAGAATATAATATCCGGATTGTAACTCGGAAGTATTTAATTCAATTGCAGACTGATCAGTAATGTCTTTCGTCATTATCAGACTTCCGGTGAGTGAATGAATTGCTAATTTTTTAAATCCTGCATTCTTTTCGGTCAACACAATTAATCTATTGGTAAACGGATTCGGATAAACGGCAATTTGCTGATCCAGTAAACTATTCAACGAAGTAGTTGCATCAACCACTACCCGAACATTTTCTGAACCGGTTAAGCCCTGATTGTCGGTTACGGTTAACTGGAATATATACAACTTATTAGCCACAAAACCGCTTACTTTTACTGTAGGATCCAACAGGTTCGTTTGAGTCAAAGTCAGTTTGTTGTTAGCATCAATCTGTTTCCATTCATATTTCACAATACTTCCATCAGGATCGCTTGAGGCACTACCATTCAGTGTAATTTCCTGAACAGTTGGAGCAATCGTGCGGCTGCTTCCAGGATTAGCAATTGGTGCAAAATTTCCGGGTTTCACCAGTACAACCATTCTGTCTGTTGAGCTCAGATTATGATTATCGGTAACTGTCAATTCGAAAATATAGGTACCCAAAGCTAAATTGGAAATTGTAGGAGTTGCTGAAGTTGCATTTGAAATTGTAACAGCAGCATTTGAATCCACTTGCTTCCAGTTATATCCGGAAATTGTTGCACCTACAAATGCCTGACCTGAGCCAGATAACGTTGTTGAACTTGTTGGCCATAGAATTACCTTATCTTGTCCTGCATTGGCAGTAGGCGGCATAATATCAGCAGTTAATGCAAATTTGTAAGAACTTAAATTCATTCCGGCTTTTTCAAAATAAAAACGCATTACCTGAACTCCTGCATTTAAAGGTATTTTGGCACAGAGTGAATCTTTATAAGTTCCCCAACCACCGGTTTTATTAACAACAATTGAACCTGTTTTGTTAACACCATCAAATTCAAGATGAATTGTTGCACCTCCATTGGAAGAATAATGCGGAGTAAATGAATAAACACCGGTAGTTTGCACATTCACCGTGTATTCGTACCATTCGCCGGCATTGGTATAACCAATATTTCCATCAGTTCCATTGCTGTTCTCGGTTTCAACACCTGTATCGGAACGCAGGTTATTTCCTCCCTGAATGGCAATTTCATTATCGTGACAGGCAATTTCAGGTCCACCATTGTCAAACTGAACAGCCAGAATTTTATCAGCAGGAATACCCCATGGTATACTAGCCCGGTATGCAGTCTGTGCTGTTGTTAGTACCTGAACTGAAACAATAAACGGATCACTCTTATTTCCGTCATTGTCAGTTGCGATGGCTTTCAAATCCTGAACACCGGAAGCAGTTGGTTTAACGTTAATTTCGTATGGAGCTGTATAAACAATTCCTAGAGAAGTATTACCGAGGAAGAATTCAACTGATTGAACTGTTCCATCTTTATCGCTGGCAGTTGCCGTGATTTTCACATCAGAATTCAAGGCCATTTTATCACCGGCTTTATGTGAAGTGATAGCTACTGAAGGTTTTTGACCGCCTACAATTCTGGAATTATAATATTTACCAGCACCCACTTTTATGGTTTCAATCACCACTCCATCTTTATAAATATCCACATTTACATCTGCACTCGACGGATTATAAAGTAAATAGGTTAGTTCTCCCTTTTTGTTTTGATAAACTGCACCGGACGCAATATTGGTATGGTATCCCGGAGCCGGGGTTCCGTAAGTGAGAATCGCGTGAGCAAGATAATAATTTGTTGTAGAATTTACATCGTTTGCCCAACTTCCTCCCAGATTGTAAAGAGAATCAACAATCTGTGCAGTATAATCCGGTTTATATGAATTCATAATATTTACATGATAACCGCCCAAATACGAACCCATATTTACAATATTCTGATATGGATCAGTTGTTGTTGAGAATGGAATGGATGTCAATGGACCAGTTCCATCAGGATCGTACAAGTTGGTAGTTCTGTCTAATGCCATCGAATTCCATATTGAATTCATTTTGGTAGAATCCTGACCAAGATACTGATAGAAGAAATCGCAAGGAACAGCCTGAATTCCTAAAACCCATCCCGGATCGCCACTAAAATATGTTCCCCAACCCAAATTGTCGGTTCGGATAATTCCAACATAATTTTTGGTATAAGTCGATGGCCAGTTATCACCATACATATTCAACCAGTATTCGCGGGCAGCGGTTGTTTCGAGCAGGTAACCCATGGCACCTAGATTGGTTATTTCAGGATCATTTAACTGAACACCAAGCAAATAAATTCCAAACCAGGAGTGAACAGCTTCGGAAGTTGATTCCTGATTATTTCCACCACCATCGCCAGTTCCACCAGCAAATGAGTGACCTAAATAAGGATCAAATGTCCTGAGGAATGGTAAATAATCATCACCATCGGGATAGTGTTTCCAGTTGGCAAATGATTTGGTAACTAGTTTTACCATTGGCGCATAATTCTTTTTAAAGTCATTGTCCACCATCATCAAACGGGCTGCACCCATGGCAAAATATCCGTAATGAAAATGCAAATCATTAAATCCCTGCGATCCATATCCCGGAGGAAAGCCAATAATAGCACCGTAATTTGGATATTTGGCAAAGAAATATTGTTTTTTTACACCTTCGGATGGATCATAAGTCAACCAGTCGATTAATTCATTTTTCATACTGCTTTTGAGTTTGTCTAATCCGGAATTACTCATTTCTTTTGCCATCAACATCATATTAGATGTTTCACCCAACCCTTTTGCATACGTATTTCCATTCATTCCACCTGCTGCGGCCGCTCTTGCGGTTAACATGGTGTTTAATCGTGTCTTTTGTAAATCGGTCATATTTAATGGTTCCGGTAAATAAGGAGGCATTCCTCCAAATTTATTATTTACCGTAAAACTATTTCCAATGGCAGTATGCATTTTTCCAATAATTACCTGATAATCTGCACCTCCTACAAACGAAAAATCGGTGGTAGTATTCCGGTAATGATGTGGCAAGAAACTCATCATGCTTTGTCCACCGGTAGCTGCTGTTTGCAGATTTTTGGTGTCAAGTTTGAATGTTGTTGAAATATTTCCGGCAGCAATCTGATAATCCCAACTATAAGTGGAATTTGTCGGTTTATTTCGGGCATAATTATCGTAAGTAGTTAATAAACTTCGTGTTGGCAATGCAGAAACAACTAAATATTTTGGACCTCCGGCAGGAATTTCAACCTGAAAATCTTCACCTTTTGATTTATAAAGCTTACTTCCGGTAGGGAAATGAATTCCATAAATTCGTCCACCAAATTCCATTGTGCAAGCATCCAATTGTGCAGGGAAAGTGGAAACTAAATTTCCTGAAATATTATAAATTTGCGCCGCAACTCCCGGTTTCAAAATCGGAATCAGATTATTTAGTTCAATCCAGGTAAACGGAACACCATGAATCAGAGTTACATCCATAAATCTTCCAGTCAAGTCTTCATTGCGGAAAGTAAAACCTAAATCAGTCCAGTCGTAAACGTTCGAACTTTTCGGTACAAAATCAGTTGGATAACCGGTACCGGCAAAAGAACTGTTGGAGAAAGCAATATCATCGCAAAGAATAAATCCCCAACCACCTGTGGAATTATCGATAATTCGGATTTCGGCTGTTTGTCCGACATAAGCCGTTACATCCCAGGTGCGTTGAGTGAAATTGGTGCTGTTTGCACCGGTTTCTGAGAAAATCCGAACTCCATTAATAAATAATCCTACATAAGTATCGGCCGGATAATTTCCACCACCGACTTTGAGTTGAATATAATTTTTTGAAATGACAAAAGATGGAGAAATCAATGAAAGTTTGGCTCCATTTCCATTGTAAGAATCTATGTATCTTGAACCTCCAAAACCTTTTGGGGCACCACCATGTTGACTTTCAACTACACTGATAGGACCAGGAAATGCGGGATTTGCGCCCACTGTCCATCCTGTTGGATAGGTTGTACTTTCAAAATCGGCAAATATAATGGCCTCATCATTTACCTGCAATTGCGAAGCACCTTTTACTTCCAGAAACGGAGTTGTAACCATATTTGCCCCGGTGAATCCGTTTGGAATTTTAATATTTATTCCTTCGTTATCAGCCGAAACAGCCTGCGGATACGCCCATGCATCACCACCGTATTGCGAGAAAACATAATTTGTCCACCATTTATTTGTTGGAAGCGGCTTGTGCCGGGCGTTTTCATGCAAATACAAATTACTCCAGTTATCTCTGAACCAACGGTATGTTTTAGCAAAATACCCATCATTATCCAACACACTATCCGGTGGATATTCGGCATAACTTCCGGCTCCAAGCTGAATGGGTTGTTGAGCGCTTAATTTTAATGCAAAGCAAAGACAAAAAAGGACGATTAAATTTTTTCTCATATTGTGATTCTATGTGTGTAATTTCTAAAAGATTATAAAACCAGTTTCAGTTATACTAAATTTGGCTTAAATGGGTCATTATTAAAATATTCAGGTGCTTTAGTTATCCCTTCGCCCGGACCTTCAGGTGGAGTGGAATCAAGCGTCAGCGAAATATCGCAATCAAGTTTCACCAATTCAATGTGAGGTGAAGAATATGTTGTTTTTAAATTATCAATTTTAGGATTCATGTTCTTTAAATTTACGGGTTTTCAAAAGGTTTAATTGATAACAATTTTTCGGGTGGCACTAACACCATTAGAATCAACTTTCACAAAATATACTCCTGAACCAAATGATCTATTTATCACAGTTGAAGTTCCGGTCAGTTTATTATTGTAAAGATTTTGACCAATTGCATTACAAATTGTTACCGTACCATTTTGATTTTCATTTAGTTTAATAATAATTTGATTATTCAAATTTTTGTAAACCTGAATATTCAAAGCATTGGTTTCAGGTTTTTCAATTCCGGTTGTAATGGATGGCGATTTAAAGATGATACTAAAACGATTTGCTGAAGATGTCACCTCTGAACTAAAACTGTATCCAATACCGGAAGTAAGATCTTGCTCCGGATTAGATAAATTTTGCTTGTCTTTCAGTATAATTCTGACACCCGAATCTAAATTAACCATCTCCGAAGCTGTTATGGTAAAGGTATTAGCCGTTTTAGTGGTGAAACCCAATGGGATTTCAGTATCTAAAGGCAAGCTGTTCATACCATTAATAACAAGTTGTTGGTTGTCAGCAACAGTAAAAATTTCAGGAATAGCAGCATTATCATTTGTCATTTTTGGAGAATCGTATGTGTCAAATCCATTTGAAGCATTCGGATTAAAATAGACAACTGTTTCATCTTTGTTTAAACCATTTGAAATCTGTAGATGTATCGTTTGTTGAAGTAATTTTGGTGAGGATGAAATTTTCATTTTATTGTTTGAAACATCTGCATGACTTCGCATGGAGTTATTAAAAGTTAATGAGCCGGTTGTCTGACCTGCGTCAATCCGCACCCAAAATGCCTGCATCGGTGGAATTAGATTTGAAACAGTCGTTGCACCTAAATTTGTATGCTCGTTTCCGGTTGCATTGTAAGTATCAAACACGTAACTTGTATTCGAATTTAAATCAGGAGCTGTTTTAGTTCGATACCAACATGTTGTACCTACATTTGTTTTGGTTACTGCATTCCAATTAAGATACGATGGATATGGATTTCCAACCAGATTAAAGCCTGGTTTTGTTGCAGAAGCTGTGCGACTAAGTTGAACAGTTGTGTTTCCAGTGTTCAGTGTTCCATTAAATGCCAACGTAGTTTCACCCGATGGTTGAGCTATGTACCCTTTACCGGCAGTAAGGGATGTCCCTTCTCTGTACGGTTTCCAATAAGCAGTAGCACCACTTACACCTGCAAAATCAGAATTGTCCCCTGATTCCTGATAACCGAAATAGATTGAACCTGTTGGAACAGTTTTAGTTGTTATTGGAGAACTAATGTACCAGTTCCGAGCAGCAGGCAGGTATTGTTGAACGGTAGCAGTTGTTACAGTTGTAGTTCCATTATCAACATAAGTTGCAGTGCCTGTGGCATCACTATTCAGTGTTAAAGAATTTGCAGTTAAGGTCTTTCCACTGTTTAATGTCAGTTTTCCACCAGCCTTAATGTTTACATCAGACGCAGAAAGATTCTCAGTCAAAGTTATTGTCTGAGCACTTTCTATTTCAATTGAATTTGCATACGTTGTTGGAAATACAACTGCCGGAGTCCAATTTATATTATCTGAAGATGTTTGCCAGGTACTTAGGTCATTCCAGTTTCCTGAACCTGTTGTTCTGAAATTATTAGTAACACTCGCATCTTTACCATGAATATAAATCTCTAAAATTTTGGTTCCATATCCCGAACCTGCTTCAGTAGAATAAATTCTTACATATCGAGCTTTAGAAGGATTTGAATAAAATTTATTGTCTTTTGTTACTGTACCTCCACTATTACTTCCGGCATATTTAGTTGTAAAATCAACTCCGTTTTCGGAATAATCAACAGTAAATGTTTTAGAGTAAGCACCTTCCCACATTACTTCAACCAATTCAATCAGATAATTTGCCTGTAAATCAATCACTAACCACGCATTATAAATACTACTTCCGGGATCAGGAACAACCCACTGACTTCCTTCATTACCATCCACTGCATTACTTCCGGCAGTTGTTGCAGTAGAAATTGAGGTGACAGGTTTATTTAAAGCAACATTCGCAGCATTTGTAATTACGTCATAAGTAAGTGATTGGCTTTCAATCAGACCAGCTGAAGTTGTTGAAGTTGCTTTTACAATCCCCGTTCCTTTATTTGTCGGAGTATATTTATTATTGGTTACACTTCCGCTGGCAGCCCCTTGAATGTCCCATACTATAGTAGGTGTTATTGCTGCACCGTATTGATCCACACAACTTAATATTAAATCAATGGCTCTGTTCGTCGCATATTTTGTAATTGCAAAAGGTGTCGTTAAATTAATTGTGGCAACTCTACGCGCTTCTGTTACTGTTAAAGTTGCCGTTGCAGTTACGGATATCGCATCTTTCGTTGCTGTTGCAGTGAGTTTGTATGTTCCCTGTGTTACTCCGGTTACACTAAATGTACCATCACCATTATTTGTTATTGTTGCTCCCGTAGTTGGACTGTCATCGGTATTTGTAACTACAACATTAATTGTTGCTCCATTAAAAATCGCATCTAATTGATTTTTGGGTACTATAACTAATGGTGAGGTGCTTCCGGGAATTACTGATGCGGGATTTATGGTTACCGATGTCAGAACCGGTGTCTCCACAGCAACATAGTATCCTGAACCAAATACCCTGAATTCGTAAAACGAAGTATTATAACCGGTCGCTGCAGTAACTCCCTGAAACTTGATAAACTGAGCAGACGCTGTCATTGCAATTTCTTCTTCAAAGTTACCGGGACTTGACAATGTACGAGCTACTGTTTTTGAAAGTGTCCAGTCAGTCCCGTTCAGGGATGTATATATTTCATATTTTTGTGAATATGCACCTTCCCATCTTATCTGAAATTTGGATAAATCATACTTGTCACCCAAATCAACCTTTAACCAAGCATTTCCAACACCTCCATCTCCACCTTCCAATCTTGAGCCATTATTTCCATCGACTGCAAATGTAATATTAACAGCAGAACTATTGGCTGTAACAGGTTTATTTAAAGCCAGATTTTGATTTATATCAAACGCATTGACTGTCACAGTAGCCGATGCGCTTAACGATATTGAATTATAAGTTGTACCGCAAGTAATTGTATATGTGCCTGTCTGTGTAGCTCTAAACTCTCCTGAAGTGGCATTAATGGTTGCGCCAGCCGGAGAGCCTTGTATAGCCCATGTTGGGGTATACGATACATTTAATGGAACTCCGTTTGCATCTAATATGGCAGATGGAAATTGATACAGTTGAGTGGTTTTGAGTATTTTTGAGGAAGGAAAAATAGCCAGACTAGGTGCTGCACCTTGAGAAGTAGCACAATCACTATATACGTTCATTTCATTGATATGATATCCCCAACTTGATGATTGCGAAGCTCCTAACATTCTAACATATCTTCCTGTTAGGGTGGAAAAAGTATAAGTGCCGATTCCGGAAACAACATCACTTCCTGCAATGCCGTTGTAAACATCAACCCAGTTAGAATTTCCTGCACCATCAGGAGTATTAGTTGCAACCTGAAGTTTCCAGGCTCCGCCAGGCCAACGGTTACTATTCCACACGATAACAACTTTGTTGACTAAATAATTATTTTGCAAATCAATATAAACCCACGAACCATTACCATTAGCATCAGGTAAAGCCATCCATGAAGTTGAAAGACTACCATCTGCAACTTTGGAAGGGGAATATACTCCTCCGTCACCATCCCAGGTATCTCGGGCCGTTGCCGGTTTTGATAAAGCAAGATTTACAGATGAGTCAAAAGCATACGCTTGAATAAAACACATGCTAACAACCATCATAGTAACTGTTGTTAAGCACTTTGAAAATGCATGTCGTTTCATAAAACTAATTTTATAGGTGATTTCTTTCTAAATATTAATCTTTAAGGAGTTGAAATTTATTTTATTTCTAATTTATTTACAGAAACTGCTCCCTGTCTATTTGTAGCTTTTACCAGATATAAACCTTTTGCAAAAGTAGAAAGATCAACAGTATTTTTATTAAACACACTATGTACTAGCTGACCTTGAAGTGAATAAAATGCAATTTTTGCAACATCACCGATGATGTACACTTTATCGGTTGCAGGATTTGGATAAATGAATGTTTCTTCTGCATTAAGCTCACCTAATTTGGTATTGGTATTGACTGTAACTTTTAAAACATCAAAGTCAACATCTTTGCCATCGTCTACATTCAGTTTGAAGTAGTATTCGCCTCCTTTTAATCCTGTAACCGTGGTTGAAACAGATGCAGGATTGGCAATAGACGCGGTTGAAGGTCCAGCCAGTTGTTCCCATTTATAGATCAAAGGGTCATCATCAGCATCGTTACTCGAAGCTCCATTCAGCGTACAGTCACCTGTAGTGATTAACGTTGATCCGGCATTTGCGAACGGAACATGATTTGTTGAATTGACAAATGCTCCTCCCACATTAAATGAATAGAAAGAGTTGCCATAAGCAGTTGCCCGTTGCACACAATTTACTTTCAAATAGCGTCCTGATAATGAATTGGCATTTGTGATCGTGCAGGTACCACCTGTTGCCGCATTATTGGTATAATACGATTGCCAGGTTTTATTATCGGCAGAAATTTGGAGATTATAATTCTTGGCATATGCACCTTCCCATATAATTTTGATAGTGCTTGGCAGAACCTGATGCTGTAAATCTACCTGCCACCATTGATTATCTGCAAATGTTGATGACCAGCGTGTTGTAGCGTCTCCATCAACGGCCATATCGGCCCCGGTAGTACTTGTTTCGATTCCTGAACTGGTCGTTGGTTTCATTAAAGCCAAATCGGAAGCGGCACCTACTTCAAGAACCTGTGTGGTAACCTGAACGGAAGAAGTACTTCCGGTACTATTTGTTCCTGTCAGTTTAAATACATAAGTTCCTACCGTTTTAAACTTCACAACGGTTAATGCAGAAGTAGGATCTACGATTACTGCATCCGTTGGACCGGAAACCAGGCTCCATTGATAAGTCAATTTTTCTTTGACTAATGCCCCACCTGAGTTGGTTCCGTTTAATATGGTTTTAGCATACGGAAGATACAATTGTGATTCAACAGGAGTAACCTGAACATCAGGGAATTTCTGCAGGAAGGTTCCATTAACGACTACTTCATAAATCGAGAATCCGTATTTTGTGGCATTAATGGTTGTTCTTTCCAGACAGGTAATCTTTATAAATCGAGCCTGAACAGAGTTAACCGTGTACGATTCCGTACCTCCGGCACCGGCGGTAATACTTTGTAGAAGAGTCCAGTCAGTTCCATTAAGCGAACTTTCAATTTTATAGGTTTTAGCGAAAGAAGCTTCCCAATAAATGGTGATTTTTGTCATTTCAGCAATTCCCTGTAAATCGATAGAAGCATATTCATTATCTGTTCTTGCTGATTCCCAACGGGATGTCATATCGCCATCAACCATAGCAGCAGCAACATTTGCTCCGTAGTTGGAAGAAGTTGTAACCGGTTTTTGATAAGCCAGATTGGAAACTTTTGGGTCTAATGCCGGATCGAAAACTTCATAAGCACGTGAGAAAATATTGTTTGTTGCATCCCATTCTGTAGCAGCACCGGCATTGAAAGCCAATTCACCTGAAAGTGATGGTTTTCCAAGCTGATCGCTCTTCCATTCGCCGGTTGACGCAATTAACTGAACCTGACCAGGAGCAATGACTGTGGTAATATTATCAGAACTTGCCACTTTTGCACCATTCATTTTATAATCAATTTTGAATGGTGTAGAATTACTTACATTTCCCTGATTTTTTACTAAAGCATAAAAACTAACTTGTTGTCCAGCTAACGGATAACGAGGCATGGTGTAAATTTGTGTAATCTTTAAATCAGGTCTCTTTTCGCCATCAGTCAGAGTAACCGCTTTAGTAAGTGGTAAATTATCGGAAGAACCACCTACCCGGAACGTGAAATTTCCCGATTGAGCTACATACTGAGTTCCGTTCCAGTAATAAAAATCTTCGGCATTTAATTGGAAAGTCACCGTTTTTGTTTCGCCCGCTTGCAGGGCAACACGTTTAAATCCTCGTAATTGTTTCTTTGGCATCCAGACATCGGCTGAAGAAGGAGAACTTAAGTAGAATTGTGCGACTTCTTCACCGGCAACAGCACCTGTATTTTTTACGTCTACCGAAACTGTAATGGGTTGCCCGGCAACAGTGGCATCGGAAACCACTAAATTGCTGTAAGAATACGTTGTATAACTGAGTCCGAATCCAAATGCAAAATCGGGAGTAATTCCTTTTTCATCCAACCAACGATAACCACCATCCAGATTAGCGGTAAACCGACGGAAAGTATCTTCGGTCCACGAAGGTAAATCAGCATCTTGCTTTACCATCGACATGGGCATTCGTCCTGCCGGATTGTAATCACCAAAAAGAACATCAGCAATGGCAGTTCCGGCTTCCTGAGCAGCATAGAATGAATATATAAGCCCTTTTATATTTGTCAAACAAGCATTTAATCCGCAAACTCCACCACTTTGAATAACAACCACAATATTGGGATTAACGGCTGCCAGTTGATTAATTAAAATCTGTTGTTGTCCCGGAAGTGCAATTGAACCACTTAAACGGTCAACGCCGGAATTATAACCTTCGCCTTCCTGAGTAGCATCCAATCCACCGGCAAAAACAACCACATCGGCTGCGGCTGCAGCAGTTTTGGCTGCATCAAAACCAGTTATCACAGTTGAATTAATATCGCAACCTTTAATGTATTGTACATTAGTAGCTCCTATTTTTGTTTCCAAACCAGTCTTTATGCTTATGGCATAAGGAGGGAAAGTTTCGCTGCTTCCATAACAGTTTAAGTTTTCGCCTGTAGCATTTGGCCCGATTAAAGCTATTTTAATTCCTGTTTTTTTCAATGGTAGAATAGAAGTTCCATCTACTTTTTTGTCATTTTTCAGAAGAATGATTGATTTCTGAGCAGCCAGTTTATTTGTTGCATTTATTTCGGCGGTTTTTGCATAGGTTGCATTTCCGTATGGAAAATAATCCAACATACCATTTAAAATCTTAGTTCGTAAAACCCGTTTTACGGCTTTATCCAAATCGGCAATGGTTACAGTTCCGTTGGCAACCATTCCCGGAAGATCTGTTGCATATTTATTGGAGCCCATACAAATATCGGTTCCGGCTTTAATGGCTTTTGATGAATCCCAAATGGCATCCCAATCGGAAACTACATAAAAAGGATAACCCCAACGTTCTTTCAGATTGGTGGTTAATGACGCGAAACTTTCGCAGCCTTTGTCACCATTAATTTTATTATACGATCCCATTACACTCATTACACCAGCTTCCTGAACTAATGTACGGAAATTATAACCCGAAAAGTCCATTAACCAACGATCGGTAACCAACACGTCCATATTATGACGGTTTGATTGTTTGCTTTCACCCATAAAATGCTTGGCGGTAGCAATAATAGGACTTCGCTGAATTCCAATAGCAATTGATTTGCCAATATGTCCGGCTAAATAGGAATCTTCACCACCACTTTCGGCAGTACGTCCACCACGTGGATCACGACAAATATCAATACAAGGTCCTAATTGTTCACTCCTGTTAAAAGCCCAGAATTCAACTCCCATTGCTTCACCCACTTTAGTGGCAATATCCTGATCGAATGTTGATGCCATTGCAACTCCGGTTGGAAATGCGGTGGCTGATCGTCCATTTCGATCCGCTGCAAAGCGAACGCCGTGTGGGCCATCATCCATAGCGAATCCCGGAATTCCCAATCGTGTATTCGAAGGAGTTCCACCAAAACTGCTGTTGATAAGCTGGTTTATTTTTTCCTGAGTAGTCATGGCATCAACCAAATCGTTGATTCTTTTATCTAAAAGAGATTGAGCATTGACTTCCAATCCTGAAAAGATAAGAATAAGAAGATAAAAGAATCGTACTTTGAATGTGATTGATTTCATTAGATTTTTTTAAAAGGCCGGATTAAAAAAACAAACGGTATGATACTTCATACCTATAAAAACGAATACATGTATAGTCTGTAAAGAAATAAAAATAATGGTAGAGGGAAAACAATCATCCCTCCACCATTAATCTCTTTTTTATTTAATTTGCAATTTAGTAGATTTCATATTACCAACATTATCGGTAACTTTTACTAAATACAACCCTTTGGCAAATGTTGATACATCAACTGTGTTTTTGTTGAAAGATGTATGAACTAGTTGTCCCTGAAGTGAATAAATAGCAACTTTTGAAACTTCACCTGAAATATTGATTTGATCTGTTGCAGGGTTTGGATAAACGACTGAAGAATTCAATGATAATTCTTTGTTAGAAGTTACAGCACCATTTACTCCGGCTAATGCAGAAACATTTCCCACAAAATCCACAGCTTTAACAGTAGTTGGGTTTGTTGCATTTACCATAGTATATGTGTTTGAAGCACTATTAAGATCGAAAATGGTTACAGGTGTCTGTCCTTGTTCAGAAACTATATAACTTTTCACGCCACTTAAATCATCTGTACAAGCCGGCCATGTAAGTGAACTTCCTGTTAATGTAAGTACAGGAGTTGATGGACCGGTTACATCCGTTTGGCCAGAATCACCAACAACATAGGTAAATACTCCTGTGAAGTAATTTCCACCAGCAGGAATTCCACCAGTTCCAGCTGCACCCCAATAAACTGACCATTTTACAGTTAAGGGTACTCCATTTGCAATTGAAGTTGTTCCTATTGTCCCGTTAAATGTAACAGTTGCTGTCATATTGCTTGCATCCAAAATCAACGGATAAGTTGTACCATTAATTACCACAGTTGGATTGTTAAATATTTTATTCCTGCTCGCTCCGGCCGGAATTAAAAGTGATTGAGTTGTACATCCAAGAGTAAGAGTATTTCCTGATTGTTTAATGATAGTTACCAATTCACCGTTTGGTGCGACAGGTAAAATAAGTGTGTTATAATTTGTAGTTGTACTGTCTTTTATATTACTACGGGCATTCATGGTTTTCACCGTTAATGTTTTAGCTGCTGCAGTATTTCCAGACAAATCATAAGGAGTTACAGTAAGATTGTAAACTTTACCCGGATCGATATCTGTCAAATAATAATCACTTGTTCTAAATGCATCAACTGAACTCGATTTCGAACCTGTAATTTTATAAAAAACAGTTCCACTATTGTCACTTCCATTGATGTTTAGTTTTACATAACCTGGGGCAGCATCGGTTAAAGTTACACTATTCAGTATCGGAGGAGTTGTTTCTTTTTCTGTAAGTGAAATGCCACCACCCATTTGGTGTTTAATTGGAGTACCGGATAAAGAACCGGAAGTTATTGTACCATTTACAGTCACCCAATCCGAATAATCCGGAAGTCCCGGGAGAAGCCAATAACCGCAATTGATGGATATAATTTTATTAGCGATATTGGCATCATTCGTTACGGCATAAGCATAACTACCATCCGGACTCATTGTTGGTTTAATTTCACCTAACTGGGTTCCACCGGCAGGCGTAATTTTTAAAGAAGTATCACGGAATTTTTTAGATGGATCTGCGGGTTCATAATAAAATTCCAATTGAGTGGCTGTACTTTTAAGAACAAACTTAACTCCTTGTGCAATACCTGAAGTAACCTGTACTAAACCTCCGGTAGTAAACGATACTGCAAAAGGAGTTCCCTGATTACCAGTAAAATCAACAGGTGTAACAGTTAAGTTATAAGTTGTTAGCTGAGTTAATCCTCCAATGTTGATGGTTGGAAGAAATGAAACTTCCGATACAGCTCCACTATTTCCGGTAATATAATAAAACACATCACCACTATCGTCACTACCTGTAATACTTAGTGTTGCAGTTGTTTCTGTTACTGCCGAACTCGTACAAGCTGTAACAACTGGTACAGTAACATCGCCCGAAACAGGATTATTTGCAATAGCAACATTATAAGCAATACGGGCAGTTTCACTCTGACCACCTGCATCGGTAAAAAACGATAATTCTACAGGAGATGGAATTGTACTAGTTGTAGAACCATACGTTTGAGTTGTTGCATTACGACCTAACAAATTGTTTTCTGTCTTATTAGCAAAAGTAACACCGCCCCAATAGCGAAGTTGTGAAGCCCACGTTGCTCCACCTGGTGTTGCTCCTGTTAAATTAGTCCATCCCCAAGATTTGCTACCAATAGTAACTGTCTTGAAGTCCAAAGTAATTCCTGCTCTTAAAGTTAAAGGATCAACAGCTTCGGCAGTATGTTGAGCATACAACGATAATCCGGTTCCTTTAGCAGAACCAATTGTCACAACATCAGGTGCTGCTGAGACAAAACCAACAAGCAGTGATAATCCCAGCATCACCGCCATTTTTTTGAGAGTTGAAGTTTTCATAAATTTTAAAATTTAAAAGTGAATAATCTATTAATTTAAAAGTAATTATTTATAATTGAATATTATTGGTTTTCCAGTCTGACTGTTGGTTGATATCCACACCTGAAATTCACCAGGTTCTGCACGGTTAACCATATCCGCATTCCAATAAGCAAGTTGGCTGTCTTTTATGGTAAAACTAATCGTTTTTGATTCACCTGCTTTCAGATTTGTTTTTTGAAAACCTTTCAGATCGCGAACCGGACGTGCCAATGAAGCTACCATATCACGAATATAGAGTTGTGCAACTTCAGCGCCATCAAACTTTCCGTTATTTGTTATTTTGCATTCTACCTTTATAGAATCGCCTTTTGAAATACTGTTTTTCGAAATCCTCAAATCAGAATAATTAAATGTTGTATAGGATAACCCAAAACCAAATGGAAATAACGGGCAATCTCCGGCATCTAAATAATAACTTGAGTTACCAAGCGAAGTTTGTGGTGCTCCCACGGGGATATTATCAATCATTACAATATTTTTTGCAGGGCGTCCGGTCATTTTGTGTGCATAATAAATAGGAATTTGTCCCACCATACGTGGCAATGTAACCGGAAGTTTTCCTGAAGGAACCGCTTTACCAAAAATCAAATCTGCCAACGCCGGACCGGCCATAGTTCCACCGTGAAATGCATAAATCACAGCATCTGCTTCTGAAACTTCTTTGGCGATAGTTAATGGACGGCCTGCCATGATGATTAAAACAACTGGTTTTCCTGTTTTTTTCAAAGCTGTTAATAATTGAGACTGAGCCCCCGGCAAACAAATATCTGCCCGACAATGAGCTTCACCCGAAAGAATAGCTTCTTCGCCTGCAAAATACAAAACAACATCGGCCTTTTGAGCAGCAGCAACTGCTTTTTGTATTCCCAACGGATTTGTATCACGACTGTTTAAAAGTCCTTTTTCGGCGATAACTTTTATGGTTGAACCAAATTCTTTTTGAATTGCAGCAAGTGGAGTTACACTTCGACTCGAATCTCCATCAAAACTCCATGTACCTAATTGGTCAGCCGGTGCATCCGATAATGGTCCGATTACTGCAACTGATTTGATTTTTTCAGTTAAAGGCAATGTTTGATTTTCATTTTTCAATAAAATGGCACTTTCTAATGCGCTTTGTTTTGCTTTTTGTAATGCTCCGTCTGTATAAAATGGCATTGCAAAAGTCACCTTTGTATATGGATTTTCAAAAAGTCCTAACTTAAATTTCAATCGAAGTATATTTCTGACTGCATTATCAATGATTTTTTCAGTAACTTCACCCGATTTCACTAATTCTTCAAGATGGCAGATGTATGCATAACTCATCATGTCCATGTCCACTCCGGCTTTCGCAGCTTTTTTAGATGCGTCTTTCAAATCCATACAAACCCCATGTTTAATCATTTGATCAATCGAAGCCCAATCGCTCACTAATAATCCGGTATAATTCCATTCTTTACGAAGAATTTGACGATTGAGAAATTCGTTACCCGAAGAAGGAACACCGTTTATATCATTAAATGAACACATAAAACTGCCAACTCCGGCTTCGGATGCAGCTTTGAACGATGGCAAATAAACTTCGCGCAGCTGAAGTTCAGGTATCCAGGTTGTATTGTAATCTTTTCCTGATTCTGTAGCTCCATATCCTGCAAAGTGTTTTGCACACGCAGCCATTGAAGTCGGATCAGATAATTTTTCGCCCTGAAATCCTTTAATCATGGCAACTCCTATAGCAGAAGTTAGAAATGGATCTTCTCCACATGATTCGGCAATTCTTCCCCAACGCGGGTCTCGGGCAATATCAATCATGGGTGCAAAAGTCCAGCGGATTCCCGTTGAGGTCGCCTCAATAGCAGATATTCTTGCTCCAGCTTCAACAAGTTTAGGATTCCATGTTGCTGCCTGACCCAATGGAATCGGAAAAATGGTTTTAAAACCATGAATTACATCCCGCGCAAACAGTAATGGAATACCCAAGCGACTTTGTTTTATGGCTATGCGTTGAAGTTCATTAGTTGTTTTTACATCAGTTTCATTTAAAATTGACCCAACATTCCCCGATGCAATCTCTTTTTTCATATTGACAGACAATCCCTCACCAGTCAATTGGTTCATTTGACCAATTTTTTCCTTCAAAGTCATTTTGGAAATCAACTCATCTATCTTTCTTTCAACAGGATCTTTCTGTTGTGTACAAGCCACAAGCAGTGATACTAACATCAACCCTAAAATTTGTTTTCTAAACATGCATAACTATTTAACACAAGTTGTCATTTAAAATTCCCAAAATATCTAAAAGGGTATTTTTTTAAACGCTTTAACTGTTTGATTTGAAAATTTGAAAATGTTTTAATATTGGATATTGCAAATTTATATATAATGAAAAACATGAACTAATATTTTCCCTCACAAAAACTCTACTTAATGCTGATTGTTATTCAACATTTCCACGACATCATAGATGTAAACATACTGTTTTATAACCACATAGTGTTTTATATGTTGTAAAACATGTTTCAACATACCTCACAACTAAAAAAAAACAAGTAAAATTGAAGTAGAATTTGAGAAAATAAAACAGTTATTCATTTATACAATTTGAACAATTATACCTAATATGAAACGAACTATTTATTTGGCATTGATTTTTGTGTTTGTAAATCAGAATCTTTCTTATGCCATTAATCCAACTATCCGTAATTATAATCGAAAAGTATATAAAGCCGGCACGCAAAACTGGGATATGATTCAGTATAAAAATGACTGGATGTACTTTGCAAACAATAAGGGTTTACTGGAATTTGATGGGAATAAGTGGACAACCTATCCTATTGGTAATTACACAAATGTTCGTTCGTTATGCTACGATGAACTTGCTGATCGTATTTATGCCGGTGCATTTAACGAGTTTGGTTACTATTCAAGAAATAAATATGGGTTGCTATTATATCATTCAATGGTTGACAGAGTTGAACCCAGCCAGCGAAATTTCAATGAAGTATGGAATATTCATAAAATTGATAAATCAATTTATTTTCAGGGAGACAAGGAGATTTTTCAATTTAAGGACAATAAAATGACATGCTTCCCTTTTCAAAATAAAATTGATTGTTCGGCATCAATTCAAAACTCTTTAATTGTTGCAAGCATAGCCGATGGACCTTCTTTTTTAAATGGTAACTTATTTATGAAATTTCCTAATGGTGATATTTTAAAAAACAAGAAAGTTTGTGCAATACTTCCGTTTGAAAAAAACAAAATAATGTTTGTTACAGATTTCTATGGCATATTCGTTTTCAACGGAGAAATAGTTGAACCATACAAAACGGATATTGATGGATTTCTATCGGAAAATCAGGTTTTTTGTGCAACAATTGAAGGAGCTAATCTTGCTTTAGGAACCGTTCGAAATGGTTTGGTTGTAAAGAATTTGAATACGAATTATAATATTTTTTCTAATACATTTTCAGGTTTACAGAACAATACGATTCTTAGTATGGCATTTGATAGTAATCATAATTTATGGTTGGGTCTTGACAAAGGAATTGATTATGTTCTTATAAATTCACCGATTTATGATTTGTTTGGAAACAGCCAGTTGTTTGGAGCCGGATATAGTTCACTTATTCGAAATAATATTTTGTATTTAGGGACAAATCAAGGCTTATACACAACACCTTACCCGTTAAGAAACTCACCAAAACCCGAGGATGTCAAATTAATTCCACGAATGCAGGGGCAAGTATGGAGTTTGACGCTTATTGATAATAAAATATTTTGCGGGAGTGATCATGGGGCTTTTATTATTGAGGGAAATAGGGCAGAACAAATCCCCGGAGTATTAGGAACATGGGGATTCAGAGAGCTGGGCAAAAGACCCGATTATATTCTCGGGTGTTCATATCAAGGATTTTTCATCTTAAAGAAGACAAATGGACAATGGAAATTCTCGAATTTCATTAAAGGTTTTAGTGACACGGGTGGAATGTTTGAAGAGGATGAAGATGGTTATATTTGGTTTAGCCACTGGATTAAAGGCGTCACTAAACTCAAAATTAACGACAATTTGACCGCATTTACAAAAATAGAATCTTTTGGAACATCGAAAGGTTTTCCAACAGATCGTGATAATAATCTGTATTTATTGAAACATAAATTATTCTTTTCAACTCAAAATGGATTTTATACCTATAACAGTCGTTTAAATCGGGTTGAAAAGTCTCAAAAGCTTGAAAATATTTTTGGATATCAGGGGCATACGATGAGGTTAACTGAATCACCGAAAGGAGATATCTGGAGTACATCTTTCTATTACGTTGGTGCAGCTTTTATTCAAAAGAACAATAAATATAAGGTTGATACTTTATCATTTTCTACACTAAAGAATAAATTGATAAGCGGGTTTGAACACTTTGACTTTGTAAACGATTCAAATATTATTGCAAGTACTGAAGATGGGTTTTCGTGGATTGACATTTCAAAAATAAATAAAGAAAAAAGCAGATTTAAGGTTTCGGTTAGAAATGTTTATCTGACCAATGAAAATGATTCGGTTGTTATTGGATATCAGCCTTATCAGGATAAAACAAATATACCTGAATTTAATTCAAATCACAATTCGCTGCGCTTTGAATATGTTGCGACGGAGTTTAGAAATGAAGCATCCGTTACGTATAGCTATATGCTCGAAAACGTTGACAATAAATGGTCATCATATTCATCTGCTAGCACAAAGGAATACACTAAATTACGAAAAGGAACTTATATCTTTAGAGTCAGAGCTAAAAGTCTGTTGGAAGTTAAACCTGTTGAAACCTCATTTGAGTTTACTATTCTACCACCTTGGTATGAAAGTAAGGTTGCATATCTCGTATACTTTTTATTGTTTGTGTTTTTAATTATTCAACTTCTCAATTATATCAAAATCAAGTCAGAAAAAGGAGCCCGTGAAATGGAGGCTCAAAAACAACTGGAAATGGATGAACAGGAAAAACGATTTGAAGCTGATGCCAAGGAAAAGAGGAAAGAAATTATAGAATTAAAAAATCAACGCCTGCAATATGATTTGCGTCATAAATCGCAGGAACTGGCGAGTTCAACGATGAACCTTATCCGAAAAAATGAAATTCTACTGGAAATATCCCAGAACTTAAATAAAGTGGCAAATGAAATAACGGATAATTCTGAGCCAAGAACCATTCTAAAGCAAATTACAAAAATGCAGAATGAAATTCAGCAAAACATCCAACATGATAATAACTGGAAAAAGTTTGCTGAGAATTTTGATTTGGTTTACGAAAACTATTTAATGAGACTCAGCGAAAGATTTCCGAACCTTACAATCAGTGACAAAAAACTTTGCGCTTACCTGAAAATGGACTTAAGTTCTAAAGACATTGCACCGCTATTGAACATGTCATTCCGCAGTGTGGAAATGAGCCGGTACAGACTTCGTAAAAAGATGGAATTAGACAGGGATGTGAACTTGTCGGATTTCCTTCAAAACTTTTAGTATCAAATTTATCCCTGTTTTAGCCAAATTATATAAATATGTTATAAAACAGTGATTACGATTAGATATTTAGTTCTGATTTGTGTTATTTTGTACCAAAATTCAAACATTCAAAATAACACAAACATGACAGTTCAAGAATTAAAATCTGCTTTTGAATCTGCTTACGGTAAAACCGCTGAAGCAGTGTATTTTTCTCCGGGGCGTGTGAATCTTATCGGCGAACACACCGACTATAACGGAGGTTCGGTTTTTCCATGCGCATTGAGTTTCGGTACGTATTTGTTGCTTGCCAAGAACGACAAAAAAGTAATGAACTTCAAATCGTTGAACCAACCTGAAATCATTTCGCTTGGTTTCGACCAACTCACTACGCCACTTGACAAATCGTGGGTCAACTATCCGCTTGGCGTAATTGCTCAATTTGTGAAACGCGGTATTGCTATCACGCAAGGTTACGATTTGCTTATTTGGGGTAATGTTCCAAACGGTGCAGGTCTTTCTTCATCAGCAGCTTTGGAAGTGGTAACTGCATTTGCATTCAACGACCAATTGGGAACAGGTTTCAATCGCACCGTGCTTGCACAAATCGGTCAGAAATCAGAACATGAATTTGCTTTGGTAAATTGCGGAATCATGGACCAGTTTGCTTCGGCTAACGGTGCAAAAGACCATGCTATCCACCTGAATTGCGATACATTGGAATTCGAATTAGTTCCTGTAAAACTAGAAGGTGTAAAAATTCTTATCTCCAATACGCACAGCCCACATAAACTGGATTCAGGTGCTTACAACCAACGCGTAGCTGAATGCAAACTCGCAGTTGAGCAATTGAACAAAGTTCGCCCATTAAAATATTTGGCTGAACTGACTGAAGCTGAATTCAGATCCATCGAATCTGCCATTACCGATCCTGTTGCCCGTAAACGTGCCCGCCATGTTGTGGGAGAAGTACAACGCACCTCAGATGCCGTAAAAGCATTGAAAGCCGGTGATTTGACACTGTTTGGTAAACTTATGAACGCTTCACACGTTTCATTACGTGACGACTATGAAGTAACCGGTCCGGAACTGGACACAATGGCAGCAGAAGCCTGGAAAATTGACGGTGTTATCGGTTCACGCATGACCGGAGGCGGTTTTGGCGGTTGCACAGTTTCGTTGGTAAAGGACGAAGCCATTGATACGTTTATCAAAGAAGTAGGTGCTGCTTACGAAGCTAAAATCGGTATTAAACCCGAGTTCTATATCGCCGAGATTGGTGACGGTGCATGTAAAATCGGTTAATAGTTAATCGGTTCATTAAGTTGGCTGGTTAACTGGATGTGGGTCTCTGCAACTAATTAACCAATCAACCAATCAACTAATCAACCAAAAAATGAAAACACTAAAAGACTTAGAAAAAGAACTGAATGGTAAGCCGGTGTCGCTTTACACGTTGTTCAATAAAAATGGCGTTTCGGTGGATATTACGAACTACGGTGCAAAGATTTTGCGCCTGATGGTGCCCGACCGCAATGGCAAGTTCGACGATGTGGTGCTGGCGTTCGACACACTGGACGAAGTGATTGAAAAAGAAATCTACTTCGGCGCCATTTGCGGAAGGTTTGCCAACCGCATCAAGGACGGTAAGTTCACCATTGACGGCGAGGAATACAACCTGCCCATCAATAATGGAACCAACTCATTGCATGGCGGCATTCACGGATACAACGAGAAAGTGTGGACCGTAAAATCGGTCACCCAACACGAACTGGTGCTGGAACTTTTCTCGCACGATGGCGAAGAAGGTTATCCGGGCAATCTGACCATTACCGCCACGTACTTTTTGTCGGAAGACAACGAGATTAAAATCCATTACGAAGCCACTACCGACAAACCAACGGTTATCGGGCTTACGAATCACTCGTATTTCAACCTGAAAGGTGCCGGAAACGGAACTATTAAGGACCATGTGATGCAACTAAATGCCGATTTCTATACCGTTTTGGACGAATCGTTTGCTCCTTCGGGTGAAATTCGCCCGGTGGAAGGTACGGCTTTCGATTTCCGCAACCCGACGTTGATTGCCGACCGCATTGATGCCGAAGAATTCGTTCCCGGCTGGGGAATTGACAACAACTGGTGCATCCGCAAGCCGCAATTGGGCGATTGTGTTTCGGCAGGCTACGTGTACGAACCCGCCAGCGGCCGCAAAATGGAAATAGTCACCTCGCAACCCGGTGTACAGGTGTACACCGCCAACTGGGTAGAAAACGTGATTGGAAAAGAAGGAAAAAAATACGACCGTCAGGATGCTATTTGCCTCGAAACGCAGGGTTTCCCCAATTCGCCTAACGTGGCCCATTTCCCAAGTTCGCTATTGCGCCCCGAAGGAAAATACGACGAATGGTGCATCTATAAATTCTCAGTGGAATAAACACTCTTAAGCCCCCTGTTGGAGGTTTGGGGGTAATATTGAAAAAAATTATCACAAAAAGGATAACGGATTAAAAAAATAAATATATTTGTAATGAATTAAAGTCAAAATCATTGATCTTTTTTCATAGTTAAAGTTTAGGTTAATGGAGCAGGCCGGTTCGTGAGAATCAGCCTGCTTGTTTTTTTGTATAAAATGGTGCCAATATTGTTTTAATACACTCAAAGCAAATAAAATATAATTTAATTAAAAAGTTTTATTAAGATTGTTTTTTTAATTAAAAATATATTGTTAACTTTGCGTAAGTTTTAAAAAAGTTCAAGTTATTAATTATTAAAAACAATTTTATGAAAAAAGCAATGTTTATTCTCTCGACTGTGTTGATGTTGGGATTTTTATCATCATGTAGCACAGAAGAGCTTACCGTGAAGAAGAACTGGGTATTCACCGTTACAACCGTTACCACTATGACTCCGGATGATATGGGAGTTGGAGCTCAGACTGTAGTAACAACCGTTGAACAAAATGGTCTTACTGAAGCAGAAGCCAATGCAGTAGTTAAACAAATGACTACTACTCAAACTGTAACATCAGGTGGAATTACGATGACTACAACAATAACTGTCACCAAGGCAGAGAAAAAATAACTAAGATAATTTAGTTGGAAACCGCTGCGGAGCTTTCCGTAGCGGTTTTTTTGTTTTACCAATAAACGATTATTCCTTATCTTTGCAGCCGATTCAACAGGTATAGTGATGAGTAAGATTCTTTCGGGTGAAGCCTTTGCCGCGGTGCGCAATGGCAATTTCAGGTATTTTTTAGGGTATCGGTTTCTAATGACCACGGCCACGCTTATGCAATCGGTGATTGTGAGTTGGCACATGTATTTTCTGACTAAAAATGTGGTGTGGTTGGGTATGATTGGGTTGGTGGAAGTGCTTCCGCAGGTTTCCATTGCGCTTTTTGCCGGCCATTATGTCGATTTGTGGGACCGCAAAAAAATTGTGCGCAACACCACCATTCTCCTCTTATTGGGCTCGGTAATTCTGACGCTTTACAGCATCGAATCGTTTCATTCATACCAACGACTGGGTATCTGGCCTGTATTCGTCACTATTTTTCTGGTTGGGCTTTCGCGTGGCATCATGATGCCCGCTCACACGGCCTTGCTCGGACAACTTGTGGACAAGAAAGATTATGCCAATGCAGCTACCTGGAACAGTGCCAACTGGCAGGTTGCAGCCGTCATGGGGCCGGCGTTGGGAGGATTGATCTACGGATTTTCATCCATTACCGTTGCCTATGGTTTTGTTTTTGTCATCTATTTATTTTCGGTGATAATGATAGGCCGCGTCAAAGTGAAGCCGGTTACCAAACAAGTAGAAGCCGGCGAAGAAGATATGTTCAGCCGCATTCGCGAAGGAATCCGTTTCGTGCTGAAGTCGCCCGAACTGGTAGGTGCTTTCTCGCTCGATATGTTCGCGGTGCTTTTTGGTGGCGCGGTGGCTTTGTTGCCGGTTTATGCTTCGGATATCTTACATGTTGGCCCCGAAGGATTAGGATTTTTACGGGCTTGTCCGGCCATTGGCGCTATCGTGATGTCGTTTTACCTGATGTTTTATCCACCGGTTCACAACAGCGGACGCACTTTGCTGTTGTGCGTGGCAGCGTTCGGGTTGTGTATGATTGGCTTTGCCTTTTCCACACTCTTCTGGCTTTCGGCAGCACTTTTGGTGTTGAGCGGTTTGTTCGACAACGTGAGCGTAGTGATTCGCGGAACGATTCTGCAACTCTATACGCCGGACGAAATGCGAGGTCGTGTGGGATCGGTGAACAGCATATTTATCGGCTCGTCCAACGAACTGGGAGCTTTCGAATCGGGCATAACAGCCAAACTGATGGGATTAGTTCCTTCGGTGGCTTTCGGTGGAATTATGACGCTGATAGTTGTGGGCGTTATGGCAAAAATGAATCCGGTATTGCGGAAATTATCATTACACCCCAAAGACTAATTCACCGTCTTTCGTTCTGAAAATTTCTTTACAATGATCGAGAGCAAAATGGAAATGGTCAGGAAGCTTACTATGACTCCAAGTGAAGCAAAATTGCTGATATGAAATGTAGAATGTAGTTCGGTTGCAAGTTCATTTACACACATCTTTATGCCGATAAACGAAAGAATTCCTGACAGGGCGTATTTCAGGTAATGGAAATAATCCATAATACCGCTCAGCGCAAAATAGAGCGAACGCAAGCCGAGAATAGCAAA
>Ga0302215_10000362_pt1 | contig 33939 bp, 24 predicted proteins | sample II_Fen_N3_1_FD_194580 | JGI IMG/M metagenome (GOLD analysis project Ga0302215, IMG submission 194580) | Peat permafrost microbial communities from Stordalen Mire near Abisko, Sweden - II_Fen_N3_1 | ecosystem: Environmental > Terrestrial > Soil > Wetlands > Permafrost | place: Sweden: Abisko... | reverse complement strand
GGTGATTAAAATAATGTTGTTGCTGCCCTGTAAATCGTAGAAAGGGTGGAGGCTGTCAACTTCCTGTAAGCCTACGCTACACGCACCTTTTTCCATTTTTGCAACAAAACGCCAACGTTTTCCTTCTGCTGCCAGCTTCTGACGTTTCGATTCAAACTCAGCATCGAGTTCCGAAACTGTTTTCCAGAAATCGTCAAGGCTTCCGGCAAAATATTTATCGGGAATAAACAGGTTTTTATTGACATCGCTTTGTTCCACATTGTAACCAGCTTCGCGGGCTAAAATTACCAATTTGCGGATCACGTCTTTGCCGCTTAGGTCAATGCGTGGATCCGGTTCAGCAAATCCGGCTTCTTTAGCCATTAAAATGGCTTTACTAAGCGGTATTTCGCTGCTAATGGTATTGAAAATAAAGTTGAGTGTGCCCGACAGTACCGCCTCCATTTTCTGGATTTGATCGCCACTGTTTATCAGACTATTCATGGTGCTTATAATTGGTAAACCCGCACCGACATTGGTTTCGAATAAGAATTTTACTCCACGACGACGTGCAGTTTCTTTGAGATTAGCATATTTCTCATAAGCCGACGAAGCTGCCAGTTTATTGGCAGTAACTACCGAAGTGTTGTTTTCGAGCAATGTTTGGTACAAGTCCGATACGTGCTCGTTGGCAGTACAGTCTACAAACACCGCATTGAAAATGTTCATGTTCACAATTTCTTTCGAAATAAGGCTTGGAGTTGCATCCATGCCGTTTGTGTTTAGCTCTTCTCTGAAGTTTTCGAGGTTGATGCCTTCGCGACTAAACAGCATTTTTTTGCTCGAAGCAATTCCCACTACATTCAGCTTCAGGCCATTTTGAGTCATTAGTTTTTGTTGTTGTTTCTTTACCTGATCAAGCAGGCTACTGCCTACTGTACCAACGCCCACAACAAAAAGGTTCAGCACCTGATATTCCGATAGGAAAAAAGAGTCATGAATAACGTTCAGCGCCTTGCGTAACGATTTACGGTCGGTAACAAAAGAGATGTTGGTTTCCGAAGCTCCCTGCGCGCAGGCAACCACGTTGATACCATTCCGGCCCAATGTTCCAAAAAGTTTACCGGCAATGCCCGGTGTGCGTTTCATATTATCGCCAACAATAGCCACTGTAGCTAAATCGTCTTCGGAGAATATATTGTCAATTTCGCCCATTGCTATTTCGGCTGCAAACTCCTCGCGCAGTACTTTTACGGCCAATTCGCTATCGGCATTACGCACACCAATAGAAGTTGTGTTTTCCGACGAGGCCTGCGAAACAAGAAATACGCTGATGCCATTGTTGGCCAATACGCGGAAAATGCGATGGTTCACACCAATTACGCCTACCATACCCAAGCCCTGGATGGTGATAAGCGAAGTATCGTTGATGGACGAAATACCTTTAATAGCCTTAGAAACTTCGCCCACCTTTTCTTGCGAAATGTAGGTTCCGGGAGCTTCGGGGTTAAAGGTGTTTTTGATAACAACCGGTATATTTTTATGAAAAACAGGAAAAATAGTAGGTGGATAAATAACTTTTGCACCAAAGTTGCAAAGCTCCATAGCCTCACTAAAGCTTAGTTTTTCAATAACATAGGTGTTGCTGATAATGCGTGGATCGGCGGTCATAAAACCATCCACATCGGTCCATATTTCCAGTAGGCGGGCGTTGAGTGCCGCTGCTAAAATAGCTGCGGTATAATCGGAACCGCCACGGCCCAGGTTGGTTACAAAATTTGTTTTGCTATCGGTAGAAATAAATCCACCACAGACACAAACCTGAGGTTGATTCTTGAATTTTTCGTTGATTAATGCATTGGTTTTATCAAAATCAACGATATGTTTATCAAACTGATTGATTGTTTTAATAACGCTTTTAGAGTCCAGATGAATGGCTCCATTGATGGCATTGGCCACAATAATTGACGAAATTCCTTCACCATAACTCACAATGGTGTCAATAATTTTGGCCGATGAATCTTTAATCAGATAAATACCGCGAAGGATATTCGATAAATCGCCAAACTGAACTTTTACCAATTCAATTACTTCCGTGGTTTTTTCGGGCAATACTACCGCTTCAATTACTTCCAGGTGTCTGGCAAGCATACTTTGATATTCTGTCAGATAGGCTTCGTCGCCTTCCGATGCCAGTTTTGATACTTTGTATAACTGGTCGGTAATACCAGAAAGTGCCGACACAACAACAATTACAGGTTCCTGCTCTGCTTCAACTATTTTTTTTACACTAAGAATGCCATTGACAGAACCTACGGATGTTCCACCGAATTTTAATACCTTCATTGTTATAAGTAATGTTAAATTTGTCTGATTATTTTACAGCAGACAAAATTAGCGATTTTTCGGCAAATAATCGGTGCTTTTCCCCATTTTTCGGTGAAAGTATTGCAGCATTGCGAAATTTGAACTACTTTTGCAGCGCTTTAAAAATAAAGCAGGATCGGTCTGGTAGCTCAGCTGGATAGAGCAACGCCCTTCTAAGGCGAAGGTCAAGAGTTCGAATCTCTTCCGGATCACAAGAAGCCGTTTGACAATTTGTCAGACGGCTTTTTTGTGTCTTTTTTTCTGGCAGATTTCTGTTCTTTGAGTTTTTAAACATCGTTTGTAGGTGTTGGTTGTCAGTTGGTTGATCGGACGATTTTTTGAAGAAGTATGGTTCATTTTTAGTATGTTTTGACGGATATTATTCGTGTAATTAACAAAAATATGTTGTAAAACATAGAATTTCTGCTTGTTAATATATGCGGTTTTTTGCTGAATATTTCTGTTGTTTTTAATCTCTTGCCTTTTGGACACTCTTTTTGAAAAGGGGAGATCATCTGGTTGCTGAAGTTTAACAGGTTTATGTTGCTTTTAGCATGCAGGAGTTTTGTAATAATAGGTATGCTGGATTGAGGTGTTTAGAACTTTTAACTGACAATTTTTGCTAAATTTAAGGTGTGGCTCGCTTATTGTGTGAATGAATACGAGCAGTCCAGCTATGATTTATAACCGAACACGACTCAAAATTAATTTCAATGTTTAATTAAAAGGGAGGTTCTACAATGGCAGCAGCAGGTAACAAAAAGCCGAAAAAAGAGAAGTCGGGTAAGCATGTGAAACATGTTCCGTCTTATCAAACCGAAACGACATTAAAGCCGGATTTCGAAGAATTGAAGAAAAAGAAATGATTACAGAAGTAATCGCGTAAACAAAAATGAGATGAAGCTAACCGCTTTATCTCATTTTTGTTTAATGGAAATCGGATCGGTTGTCGGCTCTTATCTGCCTGCCATTCTTCCGCATAATTTGCGTATCTTTGCAGTTCAATAATTTGAATTGAATTTATGCGCCAAGAACTCCAACTTATACTCGTTCCAGAACTGGCCGAGAAACAAGAATTGCTTTTAAAACAAGTGGCTGACAAGCTTGTTATATCACCTTCCCGAATTACTCAACTACGTACCATTAGAAAATCGATTGATGCCCGCTCGTTTCAGCCCAAAGTGAATCTGACGGTGGAAGTGTATTGGGACGAACCTGCTCCGGTACGCGAAAAGGCTGTTTTCGATTATCAATCGGTGGAGGGAAAAATACCGGTATTGATTATTGGTGCCGGTCCTGCTGGTCTTTTTGCTGCTTTGAAATTGATAGAATCGGGTCTCAAACCAATTATTTTGGAGCGTGGGAAAAATGCCCGTGACCGCAAGATTGATATTGCGCATCTGAACCGGAACAAGGGCATTGATGTTGATTCCAACTATTGCTTTGGCGAAGGTGGAGCAGGAACTTTCTCGGATGGTAAACTATATACCCGATCGAAAAAGAAAGGAAACCCTGTACGCATTCTAGAGATATTCCATCAACATGGTGCTGCCGAGGAGATTTTGTATGAGGCGCATCCGCATATTGGTTCCGACAAATTACCGGTAGTCATTGAAAATATAAGTAAAACCATTACTGACTGTGGTGGTGAAATTCATTTTGAGCAAAAACTGACTGAAATTCTGTTAGAAGATAATCAGGTGGTTGGTTGTAAAACAGCCGATGGAAGTGTTTTTGAAGCCAAATCGTTGATTCTGGCAACCGGGCATTCGGCTCATGACGTTTATGAAATGCTGCATAATCAGGGCGTAGCCCTTGAAGCCAAAGGCTTTGCTATGGGGGTTCGGGTGGAACATCCGCAAGAGTTGATTGATAGCATTCAGTACCATTGCAAAGAACGTAGTCCCTATTTGCCGGCTGCCAGCTACAATTTGGTGGATCAGGTGAACGACCGTGGTGTGTACTCGTTTTGTATGTGTCCGGGAGGGCATATTGTGCCAGCCGGTAGCGGAACAAACGAAATTGTGGTGAATGGTATGTCGGCTTCACTGCGCAACTCGCCCTTTGCCAATTCAGGTATAGTGGTGGAAATTCGCCCCGAAGATATTCCGGCCGATTTTCAGGAGTATGGTGTTTTGGCAGGACTGAAGTTTCAGCAATATATAGAGAATTTGGCTTATAAAAATAATGGAGGTCTTGGACAAGTAGCTCCGGCACAACGTTTGGCTGACTTTGTAAAAGGTCGTCTTTCGGCTGATCTGCCTGAATGTTCGTATTTGCCGGGCTTAATCTCATCGCCAATGCATTTCTGGTTGCCCGAGACTATTTCGAGCCGCTTGCGCGAAGGTTTTAAAAAGTTTGATCGTAAGATGCGTGGTTATTTGACCAACGAAGCGGTGGTAGTAGGAGTGGAGTCGCGCTCGTCGTCAGCAGTTCGTGTACCTCGTGATGCTGAAACAGGCCAACACCCAACTATCAAAGGTCTTTTCCCTGCCGGTGAAGGATCGGGTTATTCGGGTGGTATTACATCGTCGGCCGTAGATGGTGAAAATGCAGCTATTGCAGTTGCCAAATGCCTACAACCAAACGATTAAGAACAATTGATTTTTACTATATTTATTAAAAGAAACCTAAAGCTAAGAAATTGATCTTGACTTTAGACGATAGACCTATAAAATGAGAAATAAACCAAAACCAGCTCCAGCTCCTAAGTCAACAAAACTGAAAGTGGCTGAACCGATGGAGTTAATGACTTTTCTGCTCGCCAAAATGGGTGGTATGAGTCGTAATTCTATAAAATCGTTGTTGGCACACCGTCAGATAATGGTAAATGATAAAGTGACTACGCAATTCAATTTACCACTCCAACCTAACGATTTAGTGACGGTGAATAGCGGACGTGGAAATATAGAGCTGAATCATCCTAAATTGCGCATTCTGTTTGAAGATGCTCACCTGATAGTGGTGGAAAAACGCGAAGGCTTGCTTACCGTTAGTACTACCGGTGATAGCGACGAAACAACTGCTTTTTCTATCTTGAAAACACACGTAAAGAAAAGCTCTCCTGCTAACCGTATTTATGTGGTTCATCGTTTGGATCGTGAAACTTCGGGGGTAATTATGTTTGCCAAGAGTAAGGACGTACAGCTGACTTTACAGGAAAACTGGCACCGCATTGTTACCCGTCGTATTTATGTGGCACTGGTGGAGGGTAAAGTGGAGAAAGAGCAAGATACAATTGTAAGCTGGCTTTCGGAAAACGAAAAATCGTTGAAAATACATTCAAGTGAGACGGATAATGGCGGTCAGCAAGCTATTACGCATTATCGCTGTGTAAAATCAAATGATAACTTCTCGTTGCTTGAGATTGAATTGGAAACAGGACGCAAAAATCAAATTCGTGTACACATGCAGGGCATCGGTCATCCTATTGTGGGCGACAAAAAATATGGTGCCAATGTTAGTGCTATTGGTCGATTAGGCTTACATGCACGTCTGTTGGCTTTCTATCATCCGGTAACTACCGAAGTAGTGAGCTTTGAAACTCCAGTACCAAGGAACTTTTTGAATATCTTTCATTGAGAGAACCAAGATATTAGAGCCAAGAGCCAAGAATCAAGATATTAGAACCGAGACAAAAGATTTCCAAATAAAAAAATCCCTTCACGAATTGTTCGTAAAGGGATTTTCTATTTTATACTCCCCTTTAGGGGTTGGGTCTACAATTCCCAAGCCAAAGCGCTGGCACCTAAAACGGCAGCATCAGCTTCTTTTAAATCAGAGAAAAGCACTTTCACTTTACCGCCTCTCCAGATCGCTAATAAATTCTTTTCCATGTTTTCAACAATCGGATTAAGAATTAAATCACCGGCTTTGGTCAATCCACCGAAAAGAATGATTGCTTCAGGAGCACTGAAAGCAACAAAATCAGCCAAACATTCGCCCAGAATTTTTCCGGTAAAGTTGAAGATTTCTTTTGCTACTTCATCACCTTCCATGGCTGCATCAAATACGTCTTTAGATGTAATGATATCCACTGGAATAGTACGTAATGAGCTATCTTTGGTTGTTGAACTTAGAATTTCCCGAGCTGAACGAGCTACACCTGTTGCAGAAGCATAAGTTTCTAAGCAGCCAGTTTTACCGCAACCACATAGACGTCCGTTTTCACGTACTGCTGTAACGTGTCCTAATTCGCCTGCAAACCCATCATGACCATAAACAACCTTGCCATCGATAACGATGCCGCTACCAACACCGGTTCCAAGTGTAATCATAATAAAGTTTTTCATTCCGTGAGCAGCACCGTAGGTCATTTCACCAAATGCAGCTGCATTAGCGTCATTTGTAAGAGCAGCAGGAATGCCAAACTTTTCTGACATCAGCTTTGAAAACGGAATAATTCCTTTCCAAGGTAGGTTAGGGGCAAATTCAATATTCCCGGTATAGTAGTTACCGTTGGGTGCACCAACACCAATTCCTTTGAATTTTTCAGCGCCACCGGCTGCATCAATCAGTTTAATTAATTCGTCGTATAAATCCTGAATATAAAGATTTACGTCTGTGTGAGTGCCTGTTTTGATAGCACTTTTTGAAATTACAGTTCCACGGGCATCAACAACACCGAAAACGGTATTTGTTCCACCCATATCCATGCCTATAACATACGGTTTTTCCATTTTAAAAGATAAATTATTGATTAGAATAATGCAAATAATTATCGGCTTCGAGTAGATCGAAGCCGATGTTATTCCATTTCTTGACGTTAAAATTGATTATTCTGCTGATTGTTTTACTTTAGAACCAAGTAATGCATAGTAAAGAATAAATAACTCACCCAATACTACAATAAACCAAGTCCATCTCCATGTTCCAAAAGCATCAGCCATTGCACCTTGTACAAGTGGCATAATTGCACCGCCAACTACGCCAATCATGAAAACTCCAGAAGCAACTGAAGTATATTTGCCAAGCTTATTGACACAAAGAGTAAAGATTGCTCCCCACATTACAGAGTGGAATAGACCTACCGCAACTAGTAACCATGGGTTATTTAAAGCAATGGCAACAAGTGTGAAAATTGTAGCCAAAATGCTTGTTACTGCCAATTGAACTTGAGGAGATATTTTGCTCAGTGAGCTGGAAATTAAACGACCAACCAACATGCCGCCCCAATATAATGTAGCCATTATTGCTGCTTGAGTTGCAAATGAACCACCCAAACTAATAGCAAATAGATTAATGTTAGCACCAATAGCTACTTCAACACCTACATAAAAGAAAATAGCAATTACACCTAAAGTAAGATGACTAAATGACCATACACTTTTTTCTAATTTTTCGCCTTTTTCAACTTTAGTACCTTTAATGTCAGGAAGTGATATTTTTGTGAAAATTAATGTAATGACAGCAATCACTGCCATTAAAGCCATAAAAGGAATCATCAATTGATCTACTTTTACATCTGACATGGATAATCCACCGAAAACAATTCCTGTAACGAAAAATGGAGCTACAGTTGTACCAATTGAGTTAGACGAACCACCAATACTCATACGTTGAATAGGCTGTGTCCCTTTTACATTACATGCAGTTAAATAAGGATTGATTACAACTTGTAGAATAGTTGCAGATGAACCAACTACAAAAGATCCCAATAAAAAGATAAAGTAACCTGTTGGAATGTTAGCAGAAGCAATTTGAACAGATGATGATGGAAATTGTACTGTAAACCATGATGATAAGAAGAAGATTCCTAAACCACCAACCATCACTAATAATGCACGTATTAATGTGCCTTTGTAACCAAATTTTGTAACCCAAGCTGAACCGATTCCTCCGGTAAGCGGATAAGCTAAAAACCATGAAAATGAAATTAATGTGGCAAAAGTGTTTTTTAAATCACCGGCACCACTTAAAAAAGCTGCTTTTAAAGGACCTTGAAACTGACCATTAGCAGTGGTCAGAAAACCAACGATGAAAAATAAGAAAACTAATGTAAGAAATGGTCCTAGATAATTTTCTTGTTCTTGAGATTTTGTGTTACTCATCTTTCTGAATGATTAATTAATTATTAAATAATGATTATAAATAGTTTGATAATTTTTTTGATTCGCAAAGTTATAAATTTTTATTGCAGTATTTACAATAAGGGTTTGAAGATATTAGCTGTAAATACTGTTTTAAAACATATATTTACTGTCTTTAAATTCACAAATATTACAAATTCTTTACTAAGAAGTCACTCATTCGTGTATATAAGTGTCGTCTTGTTTGTTTTCCGAGTATACTGTGGTTTTTGTCGGTGTAAATCTGCATTTCAAATTGCTTGCCGGCATCCACCAGTTTGTCGATAAAAAGCATAGTGTTTTGAGTATGTACGTTATCATCGGCACTGCCATGCACTATCAGTAAGTTACCTTGCAGTTTGTCAGCACGTAGCAAAGCAGATGATTTGTCGTAACCGCTGAAATTTTCTTGCGGACGGCGCATAAAGCGTTCGGCATAAGCGGTATCGTAAAGGCGGTAATCGGTAACCGGAGCAACTGCAATACCAGCTTTAAATACCTGTTCGCCGGTGGTCATGCAAAACAATGTCATAGTTCCGCCGTAACTCCAACCCCAAATTCCAATTCTATCTTTATCAATAAAAGTCTGTTTGGCTAGGTACTTAGCTGTTTCTACCTGATCTTTTGTTTCCAGTACGTTTAGTTGCTGATAGGTGCATTTTCTAAATTCAGCACCACGAGCACCTGTTCCACGTCCATCCACACAAACTACCACGTAGCCCTGCGTGGCAAGGTAATATTCCCAGTCGATTTTCCAACTATCAAGCACCTGTTGTGAGTTTGGACCGCTGTACTGAACCTGTAGCACCGGATATTTTTTGTTTGGGTCAAAGTTGGCTGGTTTTAATATCCAGCCGTTGAGTTTCACATTTTCGGACGTTGTAAAGTTGAAGAATTCTTTTTTCGGAAGATTCAGAGCTTTGAAGTCAGCTGCAAGTGCCGCATTGGTTTCAAGTACGCGTAATGCTGCTCCGGTATTGCTTTTCAGACTAACAACATTGGGTGTTTCAAGGCTCGAAACATTATCGATAAAATAGTTTAATGTTGAGTTAAAACTTGCATTGTGCGTTCCTTTACCGTCGGTTAACCGGATCTTTTTGCCTTTTAAATCAATAGAGTACACATCGCGTTGCAGTGGCGAGACTTCGGCTGATTGGTAGTAAAGAATCTGTTTCTTTTCGTCAAACCCATAGATATTGGTAATGTCCCAGTTACCTTTGGTTATTTGCTTAATAATGTTGCCATTAATGCCGTATTGATAAACATGACGGTAACCATCTTTCTCACTTACACCAATAAAGCTTTGGTTGTCGGAGGCAAAACGAATAAAGTCGATATTTTCATAATCAACATAATATTTATCTTCCTGACGTAATGCTAGTTTTGAAAGTGTTGATCTGGGATTTGCCAACAACATGTCCAATCTGTTTTGATCGCGGTTTAATTTGAAAATGGCAAGTTGCTCAACAGAATTGGTCCACTTGATACGTGGAATATAAAAATCCTGATCATTGTCGCCCAGTTTCATGGTTTTGATGTTTTTGTAGTAATCGTCGTACACACAAACACTCACAATCGAATTGTTTTCACCTGCTTTGGGGTATTTATACTTGTAAGAACCCGGGTATTTGTTTAGTTCTTCCTTCGATTTGTCGAGATAAATAGGGAAAGAGTATTCCGGTACTTTTGATTCGTCGAAACGAACAAAAGCCACCATTTTACTGTCGGGGCTGAATTCAAAGTAACGGGTTTGTTCAAATTCTTCTTCATACACCCAGTCAGGTGTTCCGTTTATAATGCTACCAAATTGGCCATCTGTAGTAATTGGGCTTTCGGTATTGAAATCAAGTTTTTTTAAATACAAGTTGTTTTGGCGTGCAAAAGCTATGTAGCGGCTATCTGGCGAAAAAAGCGGAACTTCTTGTGAACCATTGTCCGATAGTGTTACCATTTCGTTGCGTTTAACGTCGTACACAAAGTAGTCGGCGGTGAACGTTCTGCGATAACGGTAATTTACATTGGTGTAAACCAGTAGCTTGTTCTCATTGGGACTGAATTCGTAGCCGGAAATTTGTTTTACCGGAGAGTTCTTTAATTTGAATGTACTGAAAATAGTGTCGACAGTGGCACCTGTTTTATAACTGTATTTTACTACTGCTTTATTGTTTACCAGCAATGTATAATACTCACCATCGTTCATTGAACGAGGCATATCAATGTTTTTTGCTTTGAATCTACCGTCGGTAATATCGTACAGTAAGTTGGCAAACAGGAGGTTTACCGATAGCGTTAAAATTAAAATAAGTGTGAACCGTCTCATTATTGTTGGATTTATGCTTTTAAGCAGTGTTTTTTATTAATTTTGCTAATCGAATTAATAGCTTCGTTATTTTTTTTTGATATTCTCCCACAAAAATAGCTCATTTTATCGTTTTGTTGGTTCTAATATCTAAAGTTTTTAATTCCATTAACTAATAACATCGTATTATATTCATTCTAACTATTTAAAACTTACTATATGGAGATGATGAAGGATTTGGTTAAGGTTAGTCAGCCTCGCAAAACACTCGGAATTTGCCTGAGTGGAGGAGGGGCGTTGGGGTTTGCACATATTGGAGTGCTGCAATCGCTCGAAGAGCATGGTATTTTTCCAACTCATATTGTGGGTTCAAGCATGGGTTCAATTGTGGGAACACTTTATGCAGCCGGTTATTCACCAACCGAGATGTTACAGCTTGTAAAGACCGATAAGCTGTATAAAATTACCACTTTAATGACTTTTCGTCCGAGTTTTCTAAAGTCGGGTTTATCTTCTCACAGCATGTTACGTTCGCTAATTCGAGAGCTGGTACCTCACAATACTTTTGACCAACTGAAGCGGAAAATGCATATTTGTGTTGCAAACTTAACTACGGCAGAATGGGAAATTATAGAAAGTGGCAATGGTCTTGACAAATGGGTAGCGGCTTCGGCCAGTATTCCAGGTATTTTTGAGGCAGTGAAGGATGGGGAATCTTACTATGTGGATGGTGGTTTGCTCAATAATATGCCGGTACAAGGGCTGTCTACTTTTTGTGATTCTATTATCGGGGTCGATGTTATTCCTTTGCGAGTTCCTGCGCAATTAAAGAAGCCAATTGATACGTTTGCTTTTTCAGTTAGGGCAATGCAACATCAAAATTCAATGGCAGGTCGCAATTTATGCCAGTTTCTTATAGAGCCTCAGGCACTTGATGAATTTCATGAATTTAGTTTTGATGCTTATCATGCCATTTGCCAACATGGTTATAATGCTGCTAATAAATACATTGCAGAAAATCCTGAAATATTAAAGCTACGAGAGTGAATTTTTAGAAAAATTAGATGTCTGTATCCTTAAAATAAAGTAAAAATGGTTGATAAATAATGGCTTTTGTACAATAAATTTTATGTAATTTTGCAAGTAAATATACATATGTGCAGTATTTTACAAAGATTACATCTATTACTGTGAAATTCCAGATAGTTGTCAGTTAAATTATTCACGCAGTTGATTGTTCTTGCTCTTATGAAAAAAGAAATATTGAATAGTTCCAAAAGCAAATTGAATTGGACGATTTTTTTTGTTTTTGGAATATTTTTTTCAAATACTATCGTTGCTCAAACTCAACAAAAATTCACATCTTCTGGAACATTTACAGTCCCAGCTGGGGTTACTACTCTGAAAGTTGAATGTTGGGGTGCCGGTGGTGGAGGAAGTACTATTACCGATAATGGTGTGCGTGGTGGCGGAGGTGGCGGTGGTGCCTACGCAGCTAGTGAAATTACCGTTACTCCGGGTGCAACTTATAGCGTCACGGCAGGTACTGGTGGTGCCGCCAATACTAGTGGCGGCGCTTCTTTTTTTGATTCAAACATTGTGTTAGCTGCTGGTGGTAGTGGGGCAGCTGCTAATTCAACAGTATTAGGTAGTGGTGGGTTGACCACAGCTTGTGTGGGAGCGCTCAGTTTTTCAGGAGCTAACGGTGGAACTGGAGGTGGAAACTCTGGCTATGGAGGAGGTGCTGCAGGTAGTCTTGGAACTGGAACTAACAGTACCGGAAGACAATTAAATGGAGGAAACGGTGGAGCAGCAGTTAACGGAAGTAATAATGGCATCAGCGGGATTACTTATGGAGGAGGCGGTAGTGGCGCTTCAACAACCTCAGATGTTGACAGAACCGGAGGTGCAGGGGCTAATGGTCTCGTAGTTGTTTCGTGGGCAACAGATAATTGTGCTTATAGTGAAAATACTTCAAGTGTAGCAACAGTAACTACACCCAATATGAATTTTGCTAGCCCCACAGCTTCTATAGTCAGTGCAACCTTAACAAGTCATCAATACTTTTTGGTCAATGTAGTTAAAGGAATAACTTACAATATCTACACTTCAGGTACATTAAGTCAGGCTGTTAAAATGGCTGTTTATGAAGAAGGAAATTCATCCGGAAGTGTGATTGCTTCGTCTTTTTCAAACACAGGCAACACGAATACCAACCCCAATAATGTGTTTCTATCGTTTACATCTCCCATATCTGGGCAGGTTAGGGTATTGGTGAATGCACTGGTAGATTGCTCATTAACATCCGTTACCGGAATTTCGGCTTATGTTACTGCTATAGCTGGAAGCAACACTCAAGACACGCAAACAACCGCAGGTACAAATAGTTGGATTGGTCATATTTACGATGGAATAACTTTTGATAATTATCTGGGATATTACCCGCAAACTGAAACGTTCAGAGAACAATTTAGTAGTACTGGAACATGGCCGGCTATAGGAAGTGATGATGTTAGTAATTTTAATTTTTATTCAAATGGAAGTATTCGGGGATCGGTAAAAGTTACAACTTTTTCTGTGAAATACCGAATGAACTCTACCCGAAAAGGTTTGTATACAGCAACAATGACCAGTGATGATGGTCAACGAATGTATGTGGATGGAAATCTGGTTTACAATAACTGGACTGATCACTCGCCAATAGTCAAATCAAGGGTTCTTTTTTCATTAACAGGTACCAGTGCATTAGAACTAGACTATTATGAAAAAACAGGGCAAAATGTTGTTGGATTTGATACATTGCAACAAGTCATGGCTAATAAATTGGTTGTAGACACTATTCAATCTATTTGCATGGGTGATGTAGGATCAATAATTAGTGGCGATGTGTTGGGAACACTTCCTACAGGTATTACTCTTTCCGGAACCGGATATCAATGGACTTATAGTACGACTCCTACAGGTACTCGTACAAATATTACAGGTGCTACAACAGCTACTTTTACACCAAACACTACACAAGCGCCTTTTAACGTGGCAGGTACTTATTATCTTTTCCGCAATGTTGTATTGAGCACTACCAATAATGTTTCGCCGTTGCCATACGTTGCAACGAACGAATCTAATGCAGCTGTTGTGACAGTAAACCCATTGTTGCCAGCCAGTGTTAGCATTCTAGCTTCGAATGATATGTTGTGTAATGTTACCGAGCCTGTCACCTTTACAGCTACTCCGGTAAATGGCGGAACTGCACCTGTTTATCAATGGTTTGTTAATGGAGTGACTGCTGGAACAAACAGTGCAACATTTATTTATTCTCCGGCAAACAACGATCTGGTGACTTGTATCATGACTTCAAATGCAACTCCTTGTTTAACTGGATCACCAGTTACATCGAACACAGTGAAAATACTTATTATTGATTCTGCCACACCGGTTAGTGTTAGCATTGCTGCTTCAGGAAATCCTTCGTGTAGTGGCGCTAACGTTACTTTTACTGCCACTCCGGTAAATGGTGGATTAACACCTCACTATCAATGGTTCGTGAATGGCGTGAGTGTCAGTACTAGTGGGGCTGTGTATACTTATCAGCCATCTAATCTTGATGTTGTAAGTTGTATTCTTACTACAAGTGTTGTTGGATGTGTATCGGGAAGTCCTGCTACATCGAATAGCATTACCATGTCGGTAAATCCAAGTAATACCATTACACTTAGTTCAGCAGCGGCTACCAATGCACAAAGTGTTTGTAATAATGTAACTATTACTAACATAACCTATACAACTACCGGTGCAACTGGTGCAACTTTTTCCGGTTTACCAACCGGAGTTACCGGAGCATGGGCAACTAATAAAGTGACTATAAGTGGACAACCTAGTGTCGCCGGTGTTTATAATTATACTGTTAGTCTTACTGGCGGAAATACTTGTACAAATACAGCTACGGGTACCATTACTGTTTATGCATTACCGGCTGCCCCTACAACAACTGGTGCTACTGTAACATGTATTGGAGGTACAGCCACATTAACCGCTCATGGAGCGTCCACTACCGATAAGTATAAATGGTATACGGCTGTAACGGGAGGAACGACGCTAAAAACCAGCACCAGCTATACTGATAGTACTTATGTTCCTAGTGGTATTGTTATCACCACTAATTACTATGTTGCCATTATGAACGCAAATGGATGCGAAGGAAGCAGAACTCTTGCTACAGCTACTGTTAGTGTAACACTTTCAACCGAAAGTCAGTTAGTTGCCGGAACTAATAGTTGGATAGGGTATGCTTATGACGGAACTGCGCTAGGAAAATATTACGGCCATTTTACCGAAACAGAGGCATTTGATGAACAATTTGGAGGAACTGCTAACTGTTTCGGTATTACTTCGGAAGTAGAATCAAGAACTATTTATACCGAAACATTTTCTGTTCGATACAGAATGAATTCTACGAGAAGAGGACTTTATGCTGTAACTATGGGCTCAGATGATGGTAGCCGGTTATATGTTGACGGAAATCTTATTTATAACAATTGGGTAGATCAGGGATATACTGTACGAGCCAATGTCTTAATGAACTTTACGGGAAGTAGTTCACTCGCTTATGAATATTACGAAAACGGTGGTTCGAACAGGGTTACTTTTAATCCCATTACATTAATTCTATCCAATAATTTAGCAACTAATACAACTCAGAATTTGTGTATTGGAGCTATAGGAACTGCAATTAGTGGCGACGTGTACGGAACGCTCCCTACGGGCATTACTCTTTCCGGAACGGGTTACCAATGGTACTACAGTACTACCATTTCCGGTACACAAACGGCTATAAGCGGTGCTACAAGTGCCACTTTTACACCAAATACAACATTGGCTCCATTTAGTACAGCCGGCACCTATTATTTATATCGATATGCAATTGTAACCAGCACAAATAATGTGTCGCCAACTTCGTATACCGCCACCAATGTATCGAATGCAGCCATTATCGTTGTTAGTTCATGCAATAATTACTGGCTTGGAAACACTGACACCAACTGGGCAAATACTGCTAATTGGACAGCTGGTTTTGTTCCTGCTACCGGAGCTGATATTGAGTTTGCTACAGCAACAAACTATGGGACTGCAGCCCAAAATAATTTAAATCTGGATCAAGACAGAAGTATTGGTAAGCTGACTAATATGTCAACAAAGCGTCTGGTTATACCTGCTGCCAAATCATTGACTGTAACCGGTGCAATAACAACTGACAATAACCCTGATCGGATTTATATTCAGGCCAATGACACTACGGCAAACGGTACTTTTATTTTCTCCGGAACTGCTCCTTATGCTTCGGTTGAAATGTGTTCTAAGGCTTATTATAATTTAGCTGCTGCCTCAGGTAATCAGTATCACTGGCAGTATTTCGGGATACCTACCGATTCAATTACTGCCTCGCCAACTTTCGATGGTGCATACGTTCGAAAATGGTATGAACCCGGAGTTGATAAGTCGACCCATTGGGTTCAATTGGGAAATAGCTCTACTGTGGCTCCTTTTTGGGGATATGAAATTTGCCAACAGAATCCAACTAAATATGTTTTTCAGGGCAAGCTCCTTAACCGCAATTTTAATTCGCAGCAATTGTCGTACACTTATTATGCCGACGGAAACTCTTTAAATGCATTGTATCCCGGACAACATGTGCTGGCTAATCCATATACCGCAGCCATTGATATTACAAAAATTGCTTTTGGCTCCCAAATGGAACAATCTGTTTATTTGTACACTACAGGCTCTTTTTCTGATTGGTCAACGTTAGGGTCAAGTGCAACAGGTTCTTCAGCGGGTCAATATCAGGTTTCAACAATCAATACAGCAGGTGTTAATGGTATTCCGGCAACAATTCCGTCGATGCAGGGATTTTTGGTGAAGGCCATGAGTCAGTCTAGTTCTGCTACATTGGGTATAACCTATAGCTCTGTAAAAACTAAAAACACTGAAATTCAACGCGCAAAATCTGCTGCTATCGGTAAAATCTATACTACTATTGACGTTTACAGTGAACATTACAATGACAGATTGTGGATATTTACCGATTCGCTTTGTACAAGTGGATTCGACAACGGTTGGGATGGACTCAAAATGCAGAGTTCTACTTACGCACCTCAAATTTATGCGGCTGGGGCAGATGGTAATTACCAAATTGCTGGTGTAAACACAATGAATAACACTGATATTGGTTTAGTGGTCGGCATCGACCAGTCCTATACATTGAAGTTTATACATCAGAATGCTGCCGATAGGTATCAGAAAATTTATTTGTACGACAAAAACTTAAGAGTGATGACTGATGTCACCGAGAGTGGTTCTACTTATGCTTTCAACCTTAATCAAAGTGATAATAATAAAACCCGCTTCAAGATTCTTACACTTAAAAAAGCAACTTCGGATGAATCAACCCTTAAGACTATATATGTTTTCAGCAGTGAAAAAACTGTTTTCGTTCAAAACAGTTCTATGCTCAATGGCGAACTGATAATTTATGATGCTGCAGGGCATTTTATGCAAAAGAAACCATTTGCTGAAAACTCAATAACTGCAATTACTACAGGTTTGTCATCAGGTATTTATGTTATTAAAGCACATACCGAACAGCAGGAGCAAATTATTAAAGTTGTATTGATTTAATTGGTGAAAGAATGAAATAACCTTTTGTTTGACGGAAAAATCACTTTTCCCCAAAATAATTTTTTCGTATCATTAAGTCTGATATTTCCCATGCTTCCCTGATATGAGCAGCGGCTTCTTTAGGTAGTTTTTTCGTATCTCCAAACTCATCGAAACGAGCATTCACTGCAAATGCCAACTTGTTTTTACTTAGTATGCTTTGACCTAACCCATGCCAGCCATAGTTTTTCAAACCCAATATATCAACCAAAGTTGGGTACACATCTATTTGTCCAACTATTGGTTTGTAAACATGCTTTTTTGTGGCATTCACAATAATAAGAGGAGTCATGCCTATTTCCGTATTCCATTCTTTAAGGGCAAAGCTTTTCCATTGTTCCGGTTGCTGTTTTGTACCGTCATGATCGCCAGAGATAACCAGAATGGATTTCTCAAGTATTCCATTTTTCTGTAGATCACTAATAAAACTTCCCAGACATTTGTCCACATATCGAATGGCATTCAGGTATCTTCCCATTTCTGCCGGACAATTTTTCGGCGCTTTCAGGTAAATGCGGTGGTTCAATAATACATAAGGGTCGTGGGAGCTAAGAGTGATTAACTGTGCCAAAAATGGTGCCTTAAACTTGCTTATTTTTTCTGCCGATTGTGTTAGAAAAGTGCTGTCGGTTAAGCCAAAATCATAGCTTTCATCATTTTTGTATTGTTCAATAGCAATAAGTTCATCGTACCCCAAAGTCTTGGTCATTACACCTTGGTTCCAGAATGACCCGTTTCCTCCCAGAAGCGTGTGGCTATTGTAACCTATATTGTGTAAGGCTTTTGCCAATGTGTTATAAGTATTGTGCTGATATTTAAAACAGGCTGCCCCATTATGAGGTGGAAGCATACCAGTGTTGAAAATAAGTTGAGTATCGCTTGAATGACCTATATTTACTTGAGGAACAAGGTGTGGTGCATAAAAGCTATTTCTGCTTTTAATTAGTTGGTTTAGATAAGGAGTTATTTCCTGGCCACTCAACTTTTTACCAATTGGAAACGATTCAAGTGACTCTACAATAACCAGAATGACGTTTTTCTTGACTGAATCGACAGGTTGCTCAAAAGATTCATATTGTTTGTGCTCAATGAACCATTGTTTAATTTTTGCAGTTTCTTTGGGTGTAAGCTCTTTGTTTAGCTCAATAAGAGTTCTGAACTGCCATGCCCAGCAGTGCAAAAAGCCATAAGTGGAAGCTCCATCAACTACGTCGTATTTAAACTCATTTTCGTCGGAAAGCAGGTTACTTACTTCGTTTCGGTCGAGGTATAAATTTATACCAATGGTAAATGTCACTATCAGCAGAAGTAAACCGGAGCAAATAGCTCGCATTTTGAGCGATTCGGCAACGATTCTTTTTCGGAAATAAAAGTAGTAGAGCACTAATAGCACTAAACTAGGCAATAGAAACAGCCAATCGCCCCAATGGAAAGCGGAGATAATGCTGTCGCCCAGTCCACCGAGATTACCAATCATGGTGTAGCTGTCGAGCGGTAAAATGGTGAAATATGTTCTGTAATAGAGTAGGTTGAAAATAAGATAAGTGTTCAGAAAAAGCAGGATGTAGAGAATAATCTCTTTTCTAACTTTTGTGAAAAAGAATGGTAGGCTAAGTGTCAGGCATGTAGCTATATGTAAAAAAACGGATGATAATAAACTACTATCGATCTGACGCTCTACAACATCAAAAAATAACCAAAAATTGAAGTAGAAAATGGCTACACACAAGCAGTAAAATACGATATTGAAAAAATAGTTGTTTCCCTTTGGGACAATTGTAGCAACGGGTTTCTGAAACATGAATTTAATATAAATGTAACCTTAATGAAACCGCAAATTTATGGAAATTGTTTGAAAGAATAATATCGTCGGGAATAAATCGTTGAACTATGGTAATCAGGTAGTGCAAATCTATTCGTTTTTGATATAAATATCTGGAATCATGGCGTCAATCTTCTTCTTAATCATTTTGCCGCCAAACATAATGTTGTTGTCGAAAATTGTTCCGTCCGATCTAATAGTACAAGTATCACTTGCAAAGCTAATAATGGATTTATTTGTTAAGGCTGAGTAATGTGCCAACCAAAATTCATCCACCGATACATACTTGTATTCTTTTGGTTTACTCATATCAATAGGCTTATTGTCACGAGTGTAAAAGCTGTAAATATAAAATTCTTTTCCTTTAAGTCCAATTATCTGAGCTTCGTTTTCGTTTTTATAAACAATGAAATCGTTTAGATTCGTAAATTGAGATTGTACGCTTGCGTAGTCGTCTTCAATGCTACTAATAACCAGATAACCATTCTTTTTTAGCTTATTATGAAATAGCATTCTGCAAAAATGTTTTCTTGAGTCGTAAAATGCTTCCTGCCTGTTTCTCTGATATTTACGCTCGGTTGTTTTGCTTTTAAATTCATAAGGTTGGTAGTAGTAATAAGCCAAGTATTTACAGATAGTATTTATGGGACTTTTGATAAGATAAAAGTTGACTAAATCGATAGATATTTTATAGCCCAAGGCGGGAAAATCAACTACGATAGGAGCTTGTGCTTTAACTGAAAAAATATCGAAAATTTTTGTTTGCAAAACAGTGTTCTCATCCTGAGAAATCTCATTGTTTTCTGATTTCAGGATAACGTAATTTGCAGTATCGGTTTTTTCTATAAAAGTGTCGGAGTAGTTTTTAAACTCAAGTACTTGTTCGTTTTTTAGAAAAGTCTTGTAACTCCATTTGTCACTTCCAAGAAAATAACAACTAAATTTTGCCACATTAGTTGCCCGGGTATTTTTTCCGGTAACTTCAATTTCTGACAACTGAATAGTTTTTTGCTTCAGAAGTATGATTAGTTTGTCGGAGCTATAATCAGTCAGTAAGAGTGTTTTAAGGTTATAACCAATCTGGCTGACAACTACTTTGCAAGGAAGAATTACACCAGTAAGCGTAAATAATCCATTTACATCGGTAGATGAACCAATGGTGGTACCGTTTATATAAACAGTGGCATCGGTTATAGGATTTTTGCTATCGTCATCCTGTACAACACCGGATAAAGTCAGTTGCCCCGAAACGGAAGGATTAATACAAATTAGAAAAAAAACGAGAATTTTTAGCGTGTTTATTATCCGTTTTTTCATGACTTTTCTTATTTGATTAGATTTGATTTATGGTCACAGTAGTAATTTTCATGTTCGTTGCTACAGTTTCTGTATGTAGTTGCTTTCTGAAAAATAGTTTAATTAAGAAAAATTTAATACAAAACTAACAATTATTTTTACAATATCGATAAATTGATTTGAGTTGTTATTTTTTTGTTGATATTTGAAGTTCCTGATTTTTAATTTTAATCTACCTACAAAACTATTAGAGCATACTGTTGTTAGAATACTATTCATTAAAATAATATGTTTAGCAATATGTACACTATATTACTTTCAATCCATTCCATTGTTCGCTGGTTTATTCTTGTTGCATTTGTGTGTGCTCTTATTCGTGCATTCTACGGTTGGAGTCTCAAGAAAAAGTTCGGAAAAGCCGACGAAAAGTTACTGCTTGTTACAACAGTTCTGGCTCATTTGCAACTATTAGTAGGGGTTTGGCTCTACTTTGTAAGCCCTATCGTCCAGTTTTTTATACACAATTTTCATGTGGCTGTTAAGCAAAAAGAGTTTCGCTTTTTTGGTATGGAGCATAGTCTTACCATGCTTTTGGCTATTGTGCTTATTAGCATTGGTGCCACCATTGCTCGTCGAAAACAAGCTGATACTAACAAGTTTAAAACTATAGCCATATGGTACAGCATAGCACTGATTCTTATACTATCGGCTATTCCACGGTAATTCTTTATCGATTTGAAATTGGTTTTCTGGTTGTTCGACCCAAAAAAATGTAAGGCGTTTTGAATGAGCATTCAAAACGCCTTACGTTGTGTATCTAATTATTGGGGGGCTTAAGCTTTTTCCTTCCTAAATTGTTGAAACACAATAATGTTTTCGAATCCGTCAACAGATTTTATCCAATTTTTCAGAACTCCGTTTACTTCGTATCCTTCTTTTTCGAACATTCCTCGGCTGGCAGTATTTGTTTCCGAAATGTGGCAATAGAGTTGATTTATTTTCAAAAAGTCGAAAACGTACTCTTCAACCAGTTGCAGTGCAGCTTTTGCATAGCCTTTGCCTTGCCATGCTGTGTCAACAAAAAGCCCTAGCGCAATACGACTGTGGTGAATGTCAAAATCGAATAAATCAACCGTACCTACCGTTTCGCCGCTTGCCACACTCACCATCATTAGTCGGAGTTGATGTGTTTGATAAATGTCGTTGTGCGACTCGAGAATGTATTGTTTGAGCAAAAAGCGAGAGTAGGGGTGACGCGTGTTTCCTACTGCCCACAGTTGCGGATTGTTTTCCCAGCTATACAATAGCTCAAGATCTTCTGGTTCAATTGCACGAAGTCGTATATGTTCGTTTTGTAATAACACGTTCTGATTTTTAGTTTAAAGTCTGTAGAACGTTATTTGCCAAAAATGGAGGCAAAGAAACCTCTTTTTGGCAATTTGTATTCCGGTTCTATATCAAACGAAATAGGTTCGTGTGCTTTACCATTAATAATCATGCGGTAGATAATTCCCCAATCTGGTAAGCCACCTAAGTTTCTGTCGTCAATAAAAAGGTCTGCTTTTGGTTTTCGAGGCTCCGGTTGATCAGACGATTCTTCGGGGTAGTTCTTATTCACGGCATAGAACTCCAATCCCTTGATGCGACAATACTCCACGGCTTCTTCCAGCTCTTTACCTTCACGTACGGTCCAGAGAATGAGCAAGTAGTCGGGATGTTCTTGTAGTTTTTTGAGTGTTTCAATGGCAAATGGAATTTCTTTACCAATTTTTGGATATTCGTGGGTAACAATTGTCCCATCGAAATCTACAGCAATAACCATCATGAGTTAAATGTTTGTGTTTTTAATTATTTTGTTAACGTGTTTTGTTTTTACCTGTTCAGAAATCGCAAAATTTCGTTATTCCTCATCGTCAATTTCTATTTGCAGCTCGTTGGCAACTTTGTTTACCGATGGTTTGCAAAAAAACAAAGCTATAGCGGCTATAAGTGCGCAAAATATCATCGACATGTTTGTTGTGTTCGCATATAAAATAAAGTGGCTGATAACGCTTACTATTAGGCCTGTGCCAACTACAAATAAACGTACTTGAGCTCCGTAAATATACTTTTTTGTTTTTGCAAACTCGTCTTCAATAGTACGCCATTGTTTTAAGTTCTTGTGAAAAAGTGCCAGCGCTGCAGGAATAGAAACCAGTATGTACATGATAACGATTGACGACAGGGTTATGTTGAAATTATTTTTGGAATCAATACTGCCTTGTTTATTCATGGTCAGGTAATAGCCAATAATAGTTGATAAAATAGTGCCTGTATAAACCAAATAATACGCCTGATTAATTTGTCTTACTATTCTGTTAATGTTTTTCATCGTGAATTTATTGTTTGTAATAAGTGAATGTTGTATGTTTATTTAAATGAATTTGTAAACTCGACTCTGTTTAGAATAGAACGTCCCAACGTAACCTCGTCGGCATACTCAAGTTCGTCGCCAATAGCAATACCACGCGCAATGGTGGTTATTTTTATGTTCAATGGAGCCAACTTTCGGAAAATGTAGAAGTTGGTGGTGTCGCCCTCCATGGTGGTACTTAACGCCATAATTACCTCTTTCACCCGCTCGTCTTTCACCCGCTGAACTAAACTCTCAATCTCTAAATCGCTTGGGCCAATACCGTCCATAGGCGATATAATGCCTCCCAATACATGGTACAATCCCCTAAACTGCTGCGTGTTTTCAATGGACATTACATCTTTGATATTTTCAACCACACAAACCGTTTCTTTATCGCGCGAAGGATGGCTGCATATATGGCAAATTTCTGTATCCGAGATGTTGTGACAGACTTTGCAATATTGAATCTCTTTTCGTAGTTGAATAAATGCATTTCCAAAAACATCCACCTCGTGTTCCGATTGTTTGAGCAAATGCAAAACCAGTCGGAGAGCCGTTTTACGGCCAATTCCCGGAAGCTTGGCAAACTCGTTTACCGCATTTTCGAGCAAAGTAGATGAAAATTGTTGTTGAGCCATTTCAGTGAATAGTTATCGGTGAGCAGTAGTCTGGTTGAATAAATTGTTGCTGCACACGTATTCGAATGCAAAAATAGGAAAAAAAACGGTTCTAAACTATTTTTGCTTAAGGCATTTCTCTTCAGCCATTTTTGAGTATTTTTGCAGTTGTTTTGAAGAATTGAACTGTTGAAAATCAATTTTATTGTCTTCTTAATGCATTGGGATATTAACTAATTATTTTCCAGAACCCTCATGTCCGGCATATCAATACTTCTTGTCATAGTTGTGTACTTTTCGTTGTTGTTGCTAATATCCTTTCTGGTAGGGAGTAATACCGATAACGATGCTTTTTTTCTGGGTAATAAAAAAACTCCCTGGTGGGTGGTAGCCATTGGTATGGTTGGATCGTCTATTTCCGGAGTGAGTTTTGTGTCGGTTCCCGGTATGGTGGGTAAAATAGGTTTTAACTATATGCAAACCGTTTTAGGTTTCTTTTTTGGATACCTGATTATTGCCAATGTATTGCTTCCGTTGTATTACAAAATGAACCTGACCAGTATTTATACTTACCTGGAAAAGCGTTTTGGAAAGTATAGCTATAAAACGGGAGCTTCGTTCTTTCTGCTTTCGCGCACCATTGGGTCTGGACTTCGGCTCTATTTAGTTACACTTATACTTCAACATCTTATTTTTGATGCGTGGAATATTCCGTTTGCTCTCACTGCTGTAGTGGCGGTTTTTCTTATTTGGCTGTACACGCATCGAAGTGGCATTAAAACCATTGTGTGGACTGATACGTTGCAAACCATTTGTTTGATATCGGCTTTAGTGTTGCTGGTTTATCAGGTGGCAAAACAGCTGGACTTGAATATCTTTGATTTGACCAAAGCACTTGTAAATAGTCCGCATTCACGCATATTTGTGTTCGATGACTGGCATTCAAAGCAAAACTTTTTCAAGCAGTTTTTTAGCGGAATATTTATTGCCATTGTAATGACTGGTCTCGATCAGGATATGATGCAAAAAAATCTGACTTGCAGGAATCTCCGCGATGCAAAAAAGAATATGTATTGGTATGGTATTGCCTTTGTGCCGCTTAATCTCTTGTTTCTGACACTGGGCTCTATGCTGTTAATGCTTGCTACAAAGAATAACATTGCTTTGCCTGCTTCGGCTGACGATATTTTGCCAATGTTTGCCACTCAATACCTCGGACCGCTGGTTACGTTCTTGTTTGTAATTGGTATTATTGCCGCAACTTTTGCCAGCTCCGATTCAGCTTTGGCGTCGCTCACCACTTCGTTTTCTGTGGATATTCTGGGTGTTCAGCACAACGAACCTAAAGTTGGGGAGCGCAAACGAAAACTGACTCATATAGGTGTTTCGGTGTTGTTTGTGGTGATTATGCTTGTGTTTAAAGCATTGAACAATAAAAGTATAATTGATGCAGTTTACACCATTGCTTCGTACACTTACGGTCCTTTATTGGGAATGTTTGCTTTTGGATTATTCACCAAACGTCAGGTTAAAGATAAAGTTGTACCTTTGGTGGCAGTAATTTCACCCTTTTTGTGCTTTGCACTTAATCTTGTCTCAACCCGTTTCTGGGGTTATGCACTTGGCTATGAACTGCTGATGATAAATGGGTTGATAACCTTTGGTGGAATGTGGGCATTCAGCACAAAGAATTTTAATGAAAAATGAATAGTAACTCGAATAAAGTGAACTAATAATACGAAGAAATTATGGATATAAAATCTGCAGAATTTGTAATAAGCAATACCGACTACCTGAAATGTCCGGATAGTCAGTTGCCAGAATATGCCTTTATCGGGCGCTCAAACGTTGGTAAATCCTCGCTAATCAATATGCTTTGCAACCGAAAGGATTTGGCTATGACCTCATCGAAACCCGGAAAAACGCTATTGATTAACCATTTTCTAATCAATAATAATTGGCATCTGGTAGATTTACCTGGTTATGGCTACGCAACTACCGGAAAGAAAATGCGCGAGCAATTACAGAGCATTATTGAAAGCTATATTCTACAACGTGAGCAACTTACCTGTCTGTTTTTGCTTATTGATTGCCGACACGAACCGCAGAAAATAGACTTAGAGTTTATGGAATGGTTGGGCGAAAATGATGTTCCGTTTTCTATTGTATTTACCAAGTTGGATAAACTTTCGCATGTTAAAGGAGTAGAGAGCATTCGGGTGTACAAAGAAAAACTGGAAGAGCAATGGGAAGAATTGCCACCGATATTCCTGACTTCTTCAGAGAAACGTCTTGGTCGCGATGAGATATTAGGATATATTGCCGATATAAATAAGGGCTTGAAATAAGTTGAAAGATGGAGTAAATTGTCTTTTAGCAAACGTTTGCGCTCTTAATTCTACATTATCGTTTTGATTGTGTCAGACTTCTCATTTTAAATTAATATAATTGCATTTCAATTGCTGAAATGCAATTTTTTTTTCAATTATTGAGCTTGTCGTAAAATCTAATACACTAAAAATATCATGCTAAACATTCAAAAGAAAATGAGCAATGCTTTTTTGGCATTGCTTGGTTTGCCCGCTACCGCAGTAGGTTTTGCTTTGTCAACACAAATTGCTGCTCTGAGTTGGATTCTGTCCAATAAATATCATCTGGATATTCATGATGTGGCTTTTGTATGGTTGGCAGGTCCTATTGCAGGTATTTTTGGACAGGTGATTGTTGGTTTATTGAGCGATAATGTGTGGTTTATGGGTGGTCGTCGTCGGCCATTTATAATGATTGGTGGCTTGGTGAGCACCATTGCCTTTCTGACTCTGCCACACATTCGCGGTATTTCTCATATTACCGGCATTTCTGATATTATTCTTATTGCTTCGGTTATTGCCCTTTTTCTGGATTTATCCATTAATGTAACGTTCAATCCTGCTCGTTCCATAATTGCCGATTTGACTCCCGAGGGCAAAGTACGTACAGCCGGCTTTGTGTGGATGCAGATTATTTCAGGCTTTTTTGGCGTATTTGCTTATTTCTTGTCCATGGTTTTTGGTAATGAAATGTTGCTGTATATTGCTGCCGGAGTTGTTTTTATAACTGCTGTTTTCCCTATTTTATTTATTCAGGAAACAAAGGAACAGTCTGAATCGCAGGCAAATGATACAGAAAAAGTGGGAGTTACACAGATATTCAAAGAAATTTTCCCACTCTATGGATTTCTTGTGTTTGGGGTTTTTAGTTTGTTCTATCATTTTTTTACTGATACCTTGGCTGCCTGGCACAATCCGGTTCTGATAGCTTCATTAGCCTATTCTATCCTTATTGGAATTTATATTATTGTGCAGGGAATCAAGCAAAAATCGAACAGAAATGAGTTTCAGAAAATCATGTTAGCTCACTCGTTTACGTGGGTTGCTTTTCAGAGTATGTTTATTCTGTCTGGATTTTTTATTGAAAATCAGATTTTGCCCAATGTAAATATTTCAACACTCTCGGCTAACTGGTTTGCACAGAAACTGACAGGTGTAACTCAAACCCCAGCCTCGTCGGTTGGGAATATTGTTTCGCTTGGGTTCTTTATTTTGAACTTTATCGGTGCTATATTTCCGCTAATTTTACAGTCAATTGCCAAGAAAATAGGTCGCGTGAAAACCTATATTGCTGCATTAATATTCTCAGTTCTCGGTTATTTCTATATTGCTTACTTCAGTCGGGTAGAAATTGATTTTTACATCGGCATGTTCTTCGTAGGAATTGGTTGGTCGGCTGTAATTTCCATCGTCTTTGCTATTATGAGCGAACGGGTAAATCCAGCAAAAATGGGTTTGTATATGGGCGTATTCAATTTGGCTGTGGTGCTTCCACAAATGATGAGCAACGGTGTGGCAAATGTGATTAAAGCTACCGGAAACCACCAACTACTTTACATTTTCTGTGGATTATTGGTGTCAACATCAGTCGTTTTCTGGATGTTTGTCAAAGAACCTGAATCGTCAGCCATCAAACAAAACATTCCTTCAGGAGGACATTGAGAATAATTTGCAATTTAGTTATTTATGATTTACGATTTAATGTTACCTTTGCGGTGAATATATTCCCGCAGATAACGCAGATTCTCGCGGATTTTTATCAGCGTATTTGGGTTATCTGCGGGAATTTTTATTTGTAGAATGAAAAAAATATCTTTAGTTGCTTTAATTATTTCGCTATTTCTTTCGTCGTGTGGCACTAAAACCTCAAAAACGGTGAGCGGACAAGCCACTGACTCTCTGAAATTGGTTTATGCACAAGGTTTTGCCATAAAATATTTTGCCGACTATAAAGAAGTGATTGTTTATAGTCCCTGGGTAAAAGGTGCCGAATATGCACGTTATTATCTGGTAAAAGATAGTGGCATAAAAACTCCTGCAGATGGCACCAAAGTGAAGGTTCCTCTTCAAACAATGGTGGCAACTTCCGTTACTCATTTTGAATTTCTGAGCTTGTTGCGCGAATTGCAAACGGTGAACGGTGTTTGCTCGCCGGAAATTATTTATAATGGCGAACTCAACAAACGTATTGCCGCGGGTCAGATTGCCAATTTGGGTAATGCGTTTAATATCAATGTGGAAAAAACTTTGGAGCTAAAGCCAACAGCAGTAATGATGAGTGGTTATAACCAAAACGACCCTTATGCCGAACGGGTTTCGCAAGCGGGTATACCGGTGATTTTTAATAATGAATGGATGGAAACATCGTTGTTGGCACGTGCTGAGTGGATAAAGTTTGTGGCGGCATTTTACGATAAAGAAAAAGAGGCCGATACTATTTTTAGTACTATTGATAAGCGTTACAACGACATAAAAGCCAAAGCTGCTGCGGTAAAAAACAAACCTAACATCATGGCTGGTTCTAATTTTCGTGGAACGTGGTACATGCCTTCCGGACATAATTTTATGGGAAAACTTTTTGCCGATGCCGGAGCTAATTATTTTTATGCAAATGATACTACTGCCGGAAGTCTGCCGCTTAATTTGGAAACTGTATTGAAAAATTTCTCGACTTCTGATATTTGGCTAAATTGTAATTTTAATTCAATAGCCGATTTAGTCAAAGCCGATTCAAAACACGCCTTGTTTCGTCCTGTAGTTCTGAAGCAGGTTTATAATTTCAATAAACGATTGCTGCCTTCTACTGCCAATGACTTTTGGGAAAGTGCAGTTGCGCGGCCAGATATTTTGCTGAGCGACGTAATTGCCATTTTGCATCCTGACTTATTGTCAGGTTACCAGTTGGTGTATGCTCAGAAATTGCAATAATTTAATTAGCCAAAATTTCTCTTTGAAAAAGCGTAACTTCATATTATTCTTCGCCCTTTCGTTTCTGACTTTGGGTTTGTTTCTGTCCGATTTGGCCTGGGGAAGCATACACATATCATTGAGCGAGATTATTTCGGTATTTTTCGGAAAAGGAAATGGCGGAATAAACTCCGAAATACTGATCAACTTCCGCTTACCAAAGGCAATCACCGCCATATTAGCCGGTGCATCACTTTCGGTTGCGGGTTTAATGATGCAGACCTTGTTTCGTAATTCATTGGCCGATCCTTATATTCTGGGAGTTAGTTCGGGTGCAAGTTTGGGTGTGGCATTAGTGATGATGGCAGCAACGGTGTTGCCGGTGGCATTTGTTAGCAGTGGCTGGGCTTTAATAGTTGCGGCTATTATTGGTGCTTCTGTTGTATTAGCACTGGTTGTAGGCGTATCATTTCGGGTACAAAATGCTGTTTCTTTGCTTATTGTGGGGTTGATGTTTGGTACAATTGCCGGTTCGGTGGTGAGTGTGTTGCAAAATTTCAGTAATCCTGATGCTATCAAACTGTTTGTTATGTGGACGTTTGGTAGTTTAAGCGCAGTTACATGGACGTATATGCAAGTACTTTTGCCTGTTGCGCTTATTGGTTTGGGCATGGCATTTTTCCTGCAAAAACGATTGGACGGCTTACTGCTTGGCGAGAATTATGCTCGTGGTTTAGGTGTTTCAATTGTTCGTACACGATTTTTAATTGTCATTGCAACCGGATTACTTGCCGGCGGAATTACTGCTTTTACAGGGCCAATTGCCTTTGTGGGGGTGGCTATTCCTCACATTGCCCGCGGACTTTTTCGTACATCAACTCATAAAATTCTAATGCCGGCAACTGTGCTTTGCGGAGCTTCGTTGATTTTGTTTTGCGATATTATTTCTCAGATACCAACATACACATTGCCGATAAATACAATTAGCGCACTGTTTGGTGCACCGATTATTATCTGGATAATTTTGAAACGAAAATAGAACCCCCAACCCCTAAAGCGGAGTGAAGAGGTGTTTTAGTAGATGCTTTAGAGTGAATTATTATTGAGAACATTAATAATAAATTGAATGTGAAAAACAATACTGCCTTAGTTCCCCTTTAGGGGCTAGTGGTAGCTTTATATAATTTATGTCAATTCTTACTACACAAAACTTATCCATTGGTTATTCCAGAAAGGGAAAAACTGAGGTTGTTCAGTCCGGACTCAATTTGCAGTTGCGGGCAGGAGAATTAGTGTGTTTAATAGGACCAAACGGTAGTGGTAAATCAACACTGCTTCGCACACTTACCGGATTGCAAAAGCCATTGGCAGGTAGTACGTCTATTGATGATAAAGAAATTTCCCAACTTAAACAGCGCGAAAAGGCTTTGCTGATTTCTTTGGTTTTGACAGAACGTATTGATATTGAAAATGCTACTGTTTATAATCTGGTTTCGTTGGGTCGTCACCCTCATAGTAACTGGTGGGGAAATATTAGTTCCAATGAAGATGCCATTATTCGAGAATCCATTGAAATGGTTCATCTGACCCATAAAATGCATAACAATATCAATGAACTTTCGGATGGTGAAAGGCAGCGTGTCATGATTGCGAAAGCATTGGCTCAGGATACACCTATTATTATGCTTGATGAACCAACGGCTCACCTCGATTTGCCAAATAGGGTGGAAATTATGCTTCTGCTTCATCGTTTGGCTCATAAAACCGATAAAGCTATTCTTTTGTCAACACATGAACTTGATTTGGCACTGCAAGCTGCCGATTGTATCTGGTTAATTAGTTCCGATAGAGGAGTAGAATGTGGGGTGCCTGAAGATTTGGTTTTTAATGGCAGTTTTAGTTCGGCTTTCGAAAGTAAATCCTTTTTTTTTAATGCGGCTAATGGTAATTTTTCAATGAATTATCCAATGACTAAAAAAGTATGGGTCGAAGGTGATAAAACACGCATGTATTGGACATTGAGAGCATTAGCCCGAGCCGGTTATATGGTAGTTCAGGATGCTGAAGTGATTATTTCGGTAACGGAAACAGGTTGGATATTGAATAATATAGATATTATTACTGTTGAAGATTTGCTGAATAATCTCAATAAACAGTATGTTGAAGAGTAATAGGAAATAGTTAAGTTTGTAGTATCTTTGTTGTAAATTACAAATAATAAAATAAATAGCTGTTTTCTCCGTTAAAATTCAGTTTAATCCTTAGATGTCTGAGGCGAATTTACATTGCATGAAGAATAAATTTTTCTATATATTTTGTCTTTTAGTATTTTCCATAGCTTTATCGGCACAAACCAAAGTGCGTATATATGGGTATGTTATTGATGCCAACAACCGTGGAATTGAACTAGCAAATGTTCACTTCGAAAACACATCCATTGGCACTAAAACCAACTCGAATGGTTATTACGAATTAACTGCCGATGTGAAAGATTCAATCACAATAGTTTATTCGCTCCTTGGCTACGAAACAATAAAACAGACTATTGTACATCCTACAAAACATGTTTTGCAAATATCGGTGGTACTCCGCACAACCGACAAACAAATTCAGGAAGTCAACATTATTGGCCAACGTCGTCAGACATCAACACTTGATTTGACCGATCCGTCTAAATACCGTTTAATGCCTAATGCGGCAGGTGGAATAGAGTCGCTTTTAATCACGTTTACAGGTGTAAGTTCCAATAATGAGCTTAGCTCGCAGTACAATGTTCGTGGGGGGAATTTTGATGAAAATGCTGTGTATGTCAATGGTATAGAAGTATATCGCCCGCTGTTGGTTCGTGCCGGTCAGCAGGAAGGATTAAGTTTTATCAATCCTGATATGGTTCAGAATGTAGGATTTTCGTCGGGTGGTTTTGATGCTAAATATGGTGATAAAATGTCTTCCGTTCTTGATATTCAATACAAGAAACCAACCGAATTTGAAGCCACCGGTTCTGTGAGTTTATTAGGTGCATCGGCTTATGTGGGGACTGCCAGCAAGAATTTTACCCAAATGCATGGAATTCGTTATAAAACATCTCGCTATTTACTTGGAACACTTGATACAAAAGGAGAATATGATCCTTCGTTTATCGATTATCAGACTTACCTGACTTACCAGCTCAGATCTAAATGGGAACTAACTTTCCTTGGTAACTTTTCTCAAAATAGTTATCAGTTTACACCTCAAACCCGCTCTACATCTTTTGGAACATATAATACCGGTAGAAATTTGACTATTTATTTTGATGGAAAAGAAAAAGATTTGTTCCGGACTTCGTTTGGAGCATTGACGCTTAATTATAAGCCGATAAATCACATGAAACTGAGTTTGTTGGCTTCTACATTTTACACCAATGAAAATGAAACGTACGACATTGCCGGCGAGTATATTTTGAGTGAAGTGAAAATGGATTTGAATGCCGAAGATAAAAAAGGAGAATCGCTTGGAATTGGAAAGTATCAGGAATTTGCCAGAAATACATTGAATTCAACGGTTTCAAATGTCTCTCATTTAGGTGAATATGATATTGATAATCATAAGTTAAGATGGGGTGCTACACTTCAGAATGAAATTATACATGATAAGATAAGTGAATGGGAATGGCGCGATTCGGCCGGATACTCATTGCCATTTAGCAGTAAACAAGTAAACTTGTTTTATACATTAAAATCTAATAACCAGTTGAATACCTGGCGTACAATGGCATTTTTTCAGGATACCTATAAATGGCAACTGAATTCCGGATTACTTTCGGTTACAGCTGGCTTGCGTTCTAATTATTGGACATTTAATAAAGAATTACTTGTTAGTCCACGGTTTTCTGTGTCATTTTTACCTCATTGGAAGCGTGATTTTAGCTTCCGCTTCGCAACCGGAGTTTATTATCAGGCTCCTTATTACAAAGAGATACGACAAACAGTTACCGATTCGGTTGGTAATGTAAGCGTTCATCTAAATTCTGATATTAAAGCGCAACGCAGCCTTCATTTTGTATTGGGGGCCGACCACTATTTCCGCTTGTTGGGCCGACCATTTAAATTTACTACCGAGGCATACCTGAAACTTGCCGATAGGGTGATTTCATATACCGTTGATAATGTGAGAATCCGCTATTCCGGTGAAAACGATGCAAAAGCTTACACGGCTGGTGTTGACTTTAAACTGTTTGGTGAATTGGTTCCGGGTGCCGATTCGTGGATTAACCTGTCATTGATGGATTCAAAAGAAGATTTGTTGAACGATTCTTATGTTGAAAGTTCCACAGATGCGAATGGAAAGGTAACTACTAAAACGGTTTATCCGGGCTGGATGTCGCGTCCAAATGAGCAAAAATATGTGTTCTCAATGCTTTTTCAGGATTATTTGCCCAACAATCCAAAATACAAACTGCATTTGAAACTCGTTTGGTCAGATGGGTTGCCGTTTGGTGCACCTCGAAGTGTTCAGTACCGTAATTATTTCAGAACTCCTGATTATAAACGGGTTGATATTGGGGCTTCGCGTGTACTTGTAAGCGGAACTGATAAAGTGATGAATAGATCGTGGCTTAAACACGTCAAAAGTATTTGGCTAAATCTTGAAGTATTCAATTTGCTGGATATTCAAAATGTGAATTCCTATTATTGGGTGAATGATATTTATGGTCAGCAACTTGCTGTTCCAAACTACCTTACCGGAAGACAGTTGAATTTGAAACTAATGGTTGATTTGAAATAGCTTATCAATCAGCTGTTTATTGCAATTAGCTGAGTTTGATTGCAGAATCTAAACTGTTAACTGATAACTGCTGACTGAAAAATTATTTTCATACTCGGGCAAAATTCACTACTTTTGCGTCACAATTTATAACAAGAAATGCAGTTGCTGCTACGAAGTAAAACTTTTTTTAGCGGATAACTGATAACTGATAACTGAAAATATGCCACACACCTCACTTCGGGGGCAGGCAATGCCCGAATCGCCTATTCGTAAATTGGTTCCGCTAGCTGACAAAGCTAAAGCACGCGGTATCAAAGTGTACCATTTGAATATCGGTCAACCCGATTTAAAAACGCC
>Ga0302215_10000361_pt1 | contig 34017 bp, 17 predicted proteins | sample II_Fen_N3_1_FD_194580 | JGI IMG/M metagenome (GOLD analysis project Ga0302215, IMG submission 194580) | Peat permafrost microbial communities from Stordalen Mire near Abisko, Sweden - II_Fen_N3_1 | ecosystem: Environmental > Terrestrial > Soil > Wetlands > Permafrost | place: Sweden: Abisko... | reverse complement strand
TGGTTTATTCCTTATAAAAAAAGTAGCGTTACAAACCCGTAATCGCTACTTTTATCTTCATATCTTGTCATCTTTATCTCTTCTTCCTATAATTTCAACACAAAACCACCGTATTGTTTTATCGTTATTGTGATAGTTTTTGAAGTTGGAAGCACAATTTCTTTTTGAATAAACGACCGGTTTGTAACACCATCGGTAACGAGTTTCCCCTTTGTATTGTTAACAAAAGGCAATTTTAAAGTAACTGTTTTGTCTTTTTCAGTTCCGTTAATACCGGAGATATACCAGCTTCCGTTTTTAAGTCCAGCCATGACCACAAACTCGCCTGGGAAACCGTCCACAAGTACCGATTTTTCCCACGAAACCGGAATATCAGTTACCAAATTGCGAACATATTCAGGCACGGCAGCCATTCCTGATGGTATTTCTGCAATATGCGTAACGCCCGAATGAAATATAAACGGTAGAGCCAGCTCAAAAGCATTGCTTGTTTGGCGCGTAATGTGAGGCACTTCCGAAAAACACATTGGCGTATAATCCATGGGATCGAACACATTGCGGGCAAATGGGAACATGCAGCAATTGGTGGCTTGCATATTGGCATTTGCCTGTGAAAAAGTGATATTCTCAAAACCACGAACAGCTTCCATCGATACTAAATTTGGATAAGTCCGTTCCAAACCGCGAGGTAATGTACAACCATGAAAATTCACCATGATTTTATATTTTGCTGCATCTTCCAATATGTCAATATAATAAGCCATCATCGACTGTCCATCACCGCCAAAAAAATCGACTTTAATGCCCTTAATTCCTACTTTATTCATCCACTCAAACTCTTTTTTCCTACTCTCAGGAGTTGTCATACGATCTTTTGGGCTCTGATAAGTGGTGTTCCAATTTCCTGCCGAATTGTACCATAACAAAATGCCAACATCCTTTGTTTTAGCATAAGCACAAAGTTCTGCCATCTTTTCATTTCCAATTTGCGTGTCCCACAGGGCATCAATCAAACAGTATTTCCATTTCATTTTGGCTGCATAATCTATAAAACGTTTGGATGTGGAAAAGTTGGTAGAATCATCCTTCAGCACTACCCAACTCCATGAAGAAATACCGGGTTTTACAAACGAAAAATCACCTTTTGTAGCCGGTTTAGCTAAATCGGTGCCCAAAGTTGAACCCACAATGCGTGCAAGTGAATTACTGATGGCAATTATACGCCAAGGTGTAGCCCACGGTAGACTCGACTCGGGAGTAGCAACGCCACCAGGAAAAATTTCGCGTTTATCAGCCAGACCGATACTAAGGCCATTCGTTCCGGGTTGGTGCATCAAACGCGTACCGCAATAATCACGGTAAGCGGCAGTTTCACTTATCAGCAACCAATTGCTTCCACTACGAAAAAGTGCCGGGTAAACCCAACCAAATTTGCTAATGGGTAACTTGTCTATAGCAGTATTTTGGGAATAATCTTCTTCGTAAGAAGGTTGACATGATCCCCAGCCCGATTTTGCTTCGGGGTCATGCTGAATCCATGCTTTTGTTTCCGGCTTGAAATTATATGCACTCACTTCAGCACTGATTTTCCGGCTACCGCCAACATCCGGAAAAGAATAGCGAAAAGCTACTCCGGCATTGGAAACCTGAAAAATAATATCCATTCTTTTGCCTGTTTTACTTTTCAGTTTCAAAACACGTTTATTGGCAAAGTAAGTACACTGTTGTTGTTTGCCATAAAGCAGCGTATAATTGTCTTTTACTCTTGTTTGCGGAGTTGCCAGATCAAGACTCAGATTTTGAGAAAAATCCTCATCGTCGCACACAAGACCAAGAGGTGAATTTAGAATAACTGCCTCATCTACATTATTTACACTGTATTGAGCTTTGCCATTTACAACATTAAATTGTACAGTTAATGATTTGTCGGGGCTACTAATTGTTATTCCTGCAGCTTGCTTTGCCATCACTGCATTCGAAATCATGAAAATACAGACAAAAAAGAGGGACATTGATTGAAGTTTTTTCATTTGATTAAATTTTAAGTATTAGAATAATAGTGGTCTCTTTTTATGCATATCTAAAGAAACAGTGTCTTGTTTCCTTTTAAGGAATTATATAGTTGGCAAAGTTAATAATAAATTTTATCATATTGAGTATTGAAAAAAGCCATAAAAAGAACTACTCGAATAAACATCTTCAAATTAGTGTTGTAGAACATGTTTTTCGATGCATAATTTTCCAAAACAAGTGTTTTCTTTACACTTGTTTTGGAAGAGGAAGAATATTTTTTCTTGAAAATACTAACACATTGAATATATACGTTTTAAATGGTTGCTTTAAATTAAAAAACTTAGTTTAACGTACAGATATTTATACACTGAATGACTGGAGCTTTTTACCTTAATAAAGACACACATCTTGTTGCTGTTGATTGTATTATTATGAGTTATCATGAAAATGACTTGTATGTACTATTGGCAAAAAGACAATTTGAGCCGATGAAAGGTAAATGGTCGCTTATGGGTGGTTTTGTGAATAAGGGTGAAAGCGTAAATGAAGCTGCCGGACGTGTTTTGGATGAATTCACTGGGATTGAGGACATTTTTATGGAGCAACTTGGTGCTTATGGTGATGTTGAACGCGATTTAGGTGAGCGCGTTGTTTCCATAGCTTATTACGCCTTAGTGGATATGGACAAATTTGATACTTCGTGCGCAATAAAATATGATGCACGTTGGATGAAAATCACTCATTTGCCCGATCTTATTTTTGACCACAGCAAAATGGTGAAAGATACTATTAAAACTCTTCAACGAATTGCTGCAGTAAAACCAATAGGTTTCAATTTGCTTGGCGATCGTTTTACTTTACCAGTTTTACAAAGTTTATACGAAGCTATATATCAGGAAACCATTGATAAACGAAATTTCAGAAAGAAATTTTTATCTATGGATATTCTCGAAAAATTGGATGAGAAAGATAAAGGTTCTTCTAAAAGAGGTGCTTACTACTACCAATTTAACAAAGACAAATACGACAAATTGATACAACAAGGGCTACATTTTTCTCTATAATATATTTTTTAACCTATTAAGTGTATTTTTTACGCATATTATTTATTAAAACAAAAAAGTCATGTTAGAAGCTTTAAAAACAGAAGTATTCAACGCAAATTTGGATCTTGTGAAACAGGGATTAGTGATATTTACTTGGGGCAATGTGAGTGCCATTGATCCTGAAACCCGCTTTGTGGTAATTAAGCCTTCGGGCGTTTCATACGACGAAATGAAAGCCAGCGATATGGTGGTTGTTGACCTCGATGGTAAAATTATTCAGGGAACATTAAAACCATCGTCGGACACTGCAACACATCTTGCACTTTACAAAGCTTTTCCTAACATTGGCGGAGTAGTGCATACTCATTCAACTTTTGCAACTGCATGGGCACAAGCCGGAATGGACATCCCCAATATTGGAACTACTCATGCCGATTATTTTAGCGATGCCATTCCTTGTACACGCGATATGACAGAACAAGAAATTGAAGGTGATTACGAAGCTGAAACAGGCAAAGTGATTGTAAGCCGTTTTTACGGTCTGAATCCTGATTTTATCCCGGGTGTATTGGTGAAAAATCACGGTCCTTTTTCGTGGGGAAAAAATGCTCACGACGCTGTACACAATGCAGTGGTAATGGAGCAAGTGGCTAAAATGGCTCACATAGCTTATAGTGTGAATCCAAATTTAACCATGAACAAACATCTAATAAAAAAACACTTCTTCCGCAAACATGGACCGGGAGCATATTATGGACAATAAACCCCTAACCCCTAAAGGGGAACTATGCAAGTTCGTCTTCATATTCCAGTTTAGGTTGAAAAGGAATTAAAAATAAAACAAAATAATACTAACTTCTCCGACTCCCCTTTAGGGGTTGGGGGTAATAAAAAACAAATTATCATGACTTACAAAGATTTAGAAGTATGGTTCGTAACCGGAGCACAATTGCTTTATGGTGGTGATGCAGTAGTAAAAGTAGATGCTCACTCAAACGAAATGGTAAAAGGATTGAACGAATCGGGCAATTTGCCTATAAAAGTAGTTTACAAAGGAACTGCTAACTCATCATCGGAAATTTCAGAAATTATGCGCGCAGCTAACGGAGATACTAATTGTGTGGGTTTAATTACCTGGATGCACACTTTCTCACCTGCTAAAATGTGGATTCACGGTTTAATGGATTATAAAAAACCATTATTACACCTTCATACTCAATTCAATGAAGAAATTCCTTGGAGTGAAATTGATATGGATTTCATGAACTTGAATCAATCTGCTCATGGCGACCGCGAATTTGGTTTCATTACAAGCCGTCTACGCAAACCACGTAAAGTTGTTGTTGGTTATTGGAAAGATAAATCAACTCATGATAAAATCTCAGGATGGATGCGCGTTTGCGCAGGATGGGCTGAAGCACAAACTATGCAAATCATCCGTTTTGGTGACAACATGAACAACGTGGCTGTAACCGATGGCGATAAAGTGGAAGCTGAAATCCGTCTGGGGTATCACGTTGATAATGCACCTATTGCTAAACTTGTACCTTACGTAGAAGCTGTTACTGAAGCAGAAATTGACACATTGATTTCGGAATACGAACGTCTTTATGACTTTGCTGATGATTGTAAGAAAGGTGCTGAAAAACACATTTCGGTACGTCAGGCTGCTGCTCAGGAAATTGGGTTGCGTCGTTTCTTGGAAGACAAAAATGCAACTGCCTTTACTACAAGCTTCAACGAATTGGAAGGAATGTCTCAATTGATGGGCTTTGCTTCTCAACGTTTGATGGCAGAAGGTTACGGTTTTGGTGCAGAAGGTGACTGGAAAACTGCGGCTCTTTGCCGCACCATGTGGGTAATGGCTCAAGGTCTTCCTGGTGGATGTTCATTCCTTGAAGATTACGTATTGAATTTCGATGGTGCAAAAAGCGCTATCCTTCAATCACACATGTTGGAAATCAACCCTGAAATTTCTGAATCAAAACCACGTATCGAAGTTCACTTCTTAGGAATTGGCGATGCAGGTGTTTGTGCCCGTTTGGTATTTCAGGCTCACAAAGGAGAAGGTATTGCTGCAACTATTGTTGATATGGGTAACCGTTTCCGTATGATTGTAAACGAAGTAAAAGTTATTGAACCAAAAGCATTACCTAAATTGCCGGTTGCTTGTGCATTGTGGATTCCACAACCAAACCTTGAAGTGGGTGCAGGTGCATGGATTACTGCTGGTGGTACTCACCACTCAAGCTTCTCTTTCTCAATTACAACTGAAATGATGGAAGATTATGCTGAAATTGCAGATATAGAAATGTTGATTATCGATAAAGATACCAACATTCGTAACTTCAAACAAGACATTCGTAACAACGAAGTGTATTACATGTTGAATAAAGCACTAAGATAATTCACAATTAATAATTCACAATGCATAATTGTGCATTGTGAATTATGCATTAAAAAATATTATGAGCAAATACGTTATAGGATTAGATTATGGAAGCGATTCAGCTCGCGCGGTGATAGTAAATGCCGAAACCGGTGCTGAAATGGCTTCATCTGTGAAATATTATCCCCGTTGGACGGAAGGCAAATACTGCGTTCCTACTGCCAATCAATATCGTCAACACCCACAGGATTATATTGACGCATTGGAATACACTGTAAAAGATGCGCTTTCAAAATGTCCTGCCGGAACTGGCGAACAAGTTGTTGGTATTGCATTCGATACCACAGGAAGTACACCGGTTTTTACTGACAAAAACGGAACTCCACTTTCATTATTACCTGAATTTGCAGAAAACCCAAACGCCATGTTTGTATTGTGGAAAGACCACACAGCTATCAAGGAAGCGCAAGAAATCAATGATTTATGTGCTCGTTGGGATATCGACTATTCTTCATACGAAGGTGGAATCTATTCTTCGGAATGGTTCTGGGCTAAAGCATTGCACGTACTTCGTTCCGACGAAAAAGTACGTAATGCTGCATATTCTATTGTAGAACATTGCGACTGGTTACCGGGCTTATTGGTTGGAAAAACCAAACCGGAAGATATTTGCCGCAGCCGTTGTGCTTCTGGTCACAAAGCTATGTGGTTAGAAAAATGGGGTGGACTTCCTGCCGAAGACTTCTTAGTTGCTCTTGACCCGATGTTGGCCGGATACCGCGAACGTCTTTATACCAGTACTTGTCCTAGCGACAAAAAAACAGGTGAATTAACCGAGGAATGGGCTTCACGTCTTGGTTTGACAACCAAAGTAGCTGTTGCTGTTGGTGCTTTCGATTGCCACATGGGTGCTGTGGGTGCTGAAGTTAAACCGGGTGCGTTGGTACGTGTTATCGGAACTTCTACCTGCGACATAATGGTTGCCAGCTACGAGGAAATGGGACACAAACTTATTCCGGGTATTTGCGGACAAGTTGACGGTTCGGTTATTCCGGGCATGGTTGGATTGGAAGCAGGTCAGTCTGCATTTGGTGATGTATACGCATGGTTCAAACAAGTTCTGGCATGGCCAATTGAAAATATTCTAGCTAAAAGTACTTTGATTGACGAAGAGACAAAACGAAAACTGATTGAAGAATCGTTGGATCAAATTATTCCTGCACTTTCTATCGAAGCAGCAAAAGTTCCGGTTTCTGAATCAACAATTTTGGCTACAGACTGGATGAATGGTCGTCGCACTCCTGATGCTAATCAAATGGTAAAAGGAACAATCACCGGATTAAATTTAGGTAGCTCTGCTCCGCTCATCTTCCGTGCATTGGTTGAAGCTACTGCATACGGCTCAAAAGCTATCGTTGATCGCTTTATTGAAAACGGTGTGGTTATCAACGAAATCATCGGTATCGGTGGTATCGCATTGAAATCTCCTTTTGTAATGCAAACGTTGGCCGATGTATTGAATATGCCAATTAAAGTAGCCAAAGCTGAACAAGCTTGTGCTTTTGGAACATCCATGTTTGCAGCTGTAGTTGCCGGCGTATATGAAAAGGTTGAAGATGCTCAAAAAGCAATGGGAATGGGATTTGCTCAGGAATTTTATCCAAATCCTGCCAATGCTGCTTTGTATACAGAATTGTATAAAGACTATCTAAAACTGGGACAATTCACTGAAAAAGAATTGTTTTCGAATAAATAATAACAACCCCTAACCCCTAAAGGGGAACTAAGAAACCCCAAACCCCTAAAGGGGCTTTTAAGACCAAGTTTCTTATTTAGAGTTAAACAAAACAACACTAATAAAATTCCCCTTTAGGGGTTAGGGGTTATTTACCTTTTATCAATAAATACATTTACACATGAAAAAAACACTCTTAAGCTTTGCTGTTATTGCTATGGTTCTTTTCGGATGCAAAAGCAAAGACGAAAAAACACTCTCAGGCTTAGTAAAAGCCAATTTTCACTCTGAAATTAATGGTGATACTACCAATTTGTATGTGCTAAAAAATGCAGCAGGCATGGAAGTGTGTATTACCAACTTTGGTGGACGTATTGTTTCCATTATGGTTCCTGACAAAGCAGGAAAATTGCAGGATGTAGTACTTGGGTTTGATTCTGTAGCCGATTATATTAAAGTTCCAAGTGATTTCGGTGCTTCAATTGGACGTTATGCTAACCGAATTAAAAACGGTCAAATTACGATTGATGGCAAAACCATTCAGTTACCACAGAATAATTTCGGACATTGCCTTCACGGCGGACCGAAAGGATGGCAGTATCAGGTTTACAAAAACGTAAAACAAATCGATGCAACAACTATCGAGATGACCCGTTTTTCTCCCGATGGCGATGCTAACTTCCCTGGAAATGTAGCTGCTAAAGTTACTTTCAAACTTACCGAAGACAATGCTATTAATATCGACTTTGAAGCTACTACCGACAAAAAAACAGTAATTAATATGTGTAATCACTCCTATTTCAACCTTTCGGGAGATGCAACAAAACCTATCACAGATAATTTACTGTATATCAACGCTGATAAGTTCACTCCAGTAGATAGTACCTTCATGACGACAGGCGCAATGGACTCGGTAAAAGGAACTCCGATGGATTTCACCACTCCCAAAGCTATTGGTCAGGACATTAATAAATATGATTATGTTCAGTTGAAAAACGGTAACGGATACGATCATAACTGGGTGCTTAATACAGCAGGAGATGTAACAAAAGTTGCTGCTAAAGTAACTTCACCAATAAGCGGAATCACATTGGAAGTTTACACCAACGAACCAGGTGTTCAGGTTTATACCGGAAACTTCTTAAATGGAACTGTAAAAGGTAAAAAAGGAATTGTATATCAACAACGTACCGGAGTTTGTCTGGAAACTCAACATTATCCTGATAGCCCAAATAAACCACAATGGCCTTCGGTAATTCTTGAACCTGGCAAAGTTTACAAAAGCACCTGTATTTATAAATTCGGTGTAGAAAAATAAAATTATTATCATAAAAAATAAAATTAAAATTATGAATTGGAGTTCACATGAATTTATTTGGCTCGACTGGGTGATTCTCGCGGTCGGAATATGTGCGGTATCTTGGGCTGTATGGCGTTCGGTACAAAAGCACAATCGTCTGCAAAAGGGTGCAGATAGCGAAGATTTCTTATTCGGCAAAGGCGAGCCATGGTATATCATTGGTGCGGCTATTTTTGCTGCAAACATTGGTTCGGAACACCTTGTAGGGCTTGCCGGTACAGGTGCAAAATCGGGTGTAGGTATGGCGCACTGGGAAATGCAAGGTTGGATGATTCTTATTCTGGGATGGCTTTTTGTGCCGTTCTACCAACACATGAACATGAAGTTGGGAAAAATTATTACCATGCCCGACTTTCTTAAAAATCGCTATACCCCACGTACAGGTTCGTGGTTATCTATCATTACACTTATAGCCTACGTGCTTACCAAAGTGAGCGTTACAGCGTTTACTGGTGGTATCTTTATGGAAAGTTTGCTTGGCTTACCATTCTGGTACGGAGCTATCGGTCTTATAGTATTAACGGGGGTATTTACAGTATTTGGGGGTATGAAGGGTGTTATGACGCTGTCGGCTATTCAAACTCCAATTCTTATCATTGGTTCCTTCCTTGTTCTTTTCTTAGGATTATCAGCACTCGGAGACGGTAACGTCGTTCACGGTTGGACTGCTATGATGGATCATGCAAGAGCAATGAGTATAGGAACAAACGGACATGCTTATGGCACAAACCACATGTTCCACTTAGAGACAGGTGACCCTTTGTATGACGACTATCCAGGTTTCTGGGTATTTATAGGAGCTTCAATTATCGGCTTTTGGTATTGGGCTACTGACCAACACATTGTTCAACGTGTACTCGGACAAACAAAAGGTGAATCTAACGATGTGGTAATGAAACGTGCACGTAGAGGTACTATTGCTGCCGGTTATTTCAAAATTCTACCTGTATTTATGTTCCTTATTCCAGGTATGGTGGCCGCCGCATTGGCAGCACGTCCGGGCAGTGGTTTTACGTTAGATAATCCTGATACTGCCTTTGGTTCAATGGTTAAGTTTGTATTACCAGCAGGCGTAAAAGGTATTGTAACCATCGGTTTTGTATCAGCATTGGTTGCTTCTTTGGCAGCATTCTTCAACTCTTGCGCCACACTATTTACTGAAGACTTTTATAAACCAATGTTCAAAGGTAAGAGCGAAGCCAGATACGTTTTTGTAGGTCGTGCTGCAACAGTGGTAGTAGTAGTACTTGGTATTATTTGGATACCGGTTATGATGAGTCTTGGTAGCCTTTACTCCTATCTGCAAGGCATTCAATCGCTTCTAGCTCCAGCTATGGTAGCTGTATTTGTAATGGGTATTTTCTCAAAAAGAATTACACCAAAGGCAGGTGAAGCCGGTTTGATAGTAGGATTTCTTATTGGTATGGCACGTTTGCTGACAAACGTATTTACTAATACTGGTAAAAACGTAATGACAGGCTGGGGCTGGGAATCAACTCATTGGTTTTGGCATACTAACTGGCTTATCTTTGAGATATGGTTGCTTGTATTCATCATGTTAATGATGGTCGTTGTATCATTTTTCACTCCGAAACCAACCGCACAACAGATTGAAGCTATAACTTTCAATGGTGATTATAAATCACTTATCAAAAATAGCTGGAACAAGTGGGATGTAATTGCCTCACTCGGTGTAGTAGCTATTTGCATAGCATTCTACTGGTATTTCTGGTAAATGTGCTATGATTCAAATAGAAATAATTGTTTAAGTTAGAAAAAACAATGTAACTTGATATATTTACTTCTACAATTATTACAATTAAATCAAAATAAGATAATAACATGAACAAAATCCTCCAGACTCTGTTTTCTTAAAAAATCAGCAGTATGGAGGATTTTCTCTTTTCTATAAATATCTTTGACCTGCAAATTGCTGTTTAGTTTTTTGCAAAAAAAATCACAGAGAATCTCATTCAAAACCCGAGACGACCGATGTTAAAACGTTCCTTATCCTCTTTCTTACTTCTATTTACAGTAATTGGCTCTCAAGCTGCAATTAATACAATGCAATTCGGCTTTGAGAAATTTCCTTACCCCGAAAAACTCCCTTCGAACTCAGTCACGAGAATCTATCACGACAAAGAAGGCTATATGTGGTTTGGTACTAAAGATGGATTGTGCCGTTTTGATGGTTATGATGTGAAGGTATTCAGATCGAGTGCCCTCACGCCCGGAAAGCTAACCAGTAATGTAATTCAATGTATTACAGAAGACAATGACCATAGATTGTGGGTTGGAACATTTGAAGGAATCAATATTATTGACAAGCGGAATTATTCTATTAAGCCATTAGACAACAAATATATACGAAAAGAGCAGATAAATTCAATCTTGGCAGATTCTAAAGGTTTTTTATGGATTGGTACTTCAAACTATGGAGTACTTAGAATGAATCCTAAAACAAACGAATTTGAACGTTATTCCACCGACACTGACTCTCCAATAAAATTAAATGCAAATAATGTAACGAATATATATGAAGATCATGAAGGTAGAATATGGATTTCATTATGGAAAATGGGCTTATGTTGTATTGATAAGGGTTGCAAAAAAATCTTTTTTGCTCCAAAAATAGGCCGATCAAATAATCCATTTCGCAGCTTTCAAGATAAGGACGGATTGTATTGGATATGTACCTGGGGAGATGGGATTTTCAATATGCAAATTGACAAAAATGGAGGAATGAAGGTTATTCCCTTGTTATTGTCAAAAAACTCCGTTAAAAAAGTAGATGATATTGTGTATAGTATTACGCAAGATGATAAATATGGATTCATCTGGGTAGTGACTTTTAGTGGATTAAGTTTGATAGAAAAGGAGTACGATGGCTCATACAAAGTAGTTGATACTAACACGTTTTTCGCGGAAAGCGCAAACAAATTATTTCACGAAATTATTAAAGATCGCTTAGGAAACCTGTGGATTGGTTCAGTAGGTGAAGGACTTTACAAATTAGATTTCAACAAATTAGCAATACAAAATTTTCCCCTAAATGAAATTAAGAATTCACTCAATGTGCCATCTTATGTCACACGTTTCTGTGAACTGACCACTGCAGAACTATTTATTGCCATCAATCGAATAGGATTGTTCCTTTTTAACCCTAAAACAGGTGAAGTAAAAAGACCTTCAAATCCTGTTATCAGAGGAATGAGGAGCATTAGTGCAATTATTAATGTTTCACGAACGAATGAAATTTGGATTGCAGATGAAGGTGAAGACATTATTCATGTTTTCAAAAAAAATGGATCAAATGATCTCGTTCAAGTTCGGATTATTTATCTCAATAATTCAAGAATACAGCGGGAAAATACAATAACATCCCTTTTTCAGGATTCGAATGGTAATGTGTGGATTGGCTCCAATAGCGGTCTGTATCTGAAGTCGATAAATTCAGGAATTAAACGTATCTCTAACAAAATTAATTCGAGCAATACAATAGGAGAAGATGCCGAAAATAAAATATGGGTTGGAACCGAGAAAGATGGAATATTTGTGTGTAAGCCCCAAACTCATAATAAACAATGCCTTTACACAATATCGAAAGTTAACTTGAATATTGACAACTATCAAAGTGCAAGCGTACAAAGTATCTGTTTCAGAAAAAATAAAGAAGTTTATATCGGAACCAAAGAAGGTTGCCTTTACTTTTATGATCCGAAAAAACAAAAAGCCAACGAAATAAGCGGGTTGTATGGAATCACCGATGAAGGAATAATGGATATTCTTGAAGATAATCAAGGTATGTTATGGATTTCCACAATAAAAAAATTAATAAAGTTCAATCCTAAAACCCATACTGCCACCTATTATTCCAGCGCTGATGGCATCATGATTAGTTCCTTTTCCAAAGGTGCAAGTATCAAATTGAAATCAGGACATATTTTATATGGCGGAAATAATGGAATATGTTCCTTTAATTCGGCCGCTCAAATTACCTCACCCAAAGCAACGAAACAAAAAGTTGTTTTATCGGACATTCAAATTCAAAACAAATCGATTTTCGACGATAAATTAAACTCACATTTCAATGCAGAAAAAAATCGGGTGACATTGAACTCCTCTGAAAGTAATTTAAGTATTGAATTTTCAGCTTTAGACTTCTCGTCGGCAAGTAAAATACAATACGCTTACAAACTTTCAGGTGTAGACAGTAAATGGAACTACGTAGGTAACAATCGCCGATTTGTGAATTATGCCAATCTTCCGGAAGGTGATTACAGGTTTCTGGTAAAAACGAGCGATGAAAATGGATTGTGGAGCGACCAGGTTACTTCATTGGAAATTAAAATTTTACCTCCAGCTTACCGCACCTGGTGGGCTTATATTATCTACTTACTTATTTTAGGAACGGCTGCTTATATTATTGCCAGAAATATTATCAATCGCATTCGAATGAGAAATGAGCTAAAAATTTCTCATATTGAAAAAGAAAAAACCGAAGAATTGGCTCAAATAAAACTGCGTTACTTCACGAATATTTCGCATGAACTGTTGACTCCATTAACCATAATAATGCTGTTGATAGAAAGCCTTCAAAAGAAAAACAATAGTGACTCAACGCAATTTGAAATGATGAAAGTGAATGTAATTCGCTTAAAACGTTTGATTCAGCAAATTCTGGTTTTCCGCAAAACCGAGAGTGGCAATATGAAACTTAAAATCACCCAAAATGACATAGTAGCCTTTGTAAACAATATTTGCATTTCTAATTTTCAACCATTGATTGATGAAAAGCAAATCAACTTTTCAAAGGATTTTGAGTATGACAGCTATATGGCCTTCTTTGACCCTGACAAGTTAGATAAAATACTCTACAACTTGCTTTCTAACGCATTTAAACATACGCCTAAAGGTGGATCTATAAATGTAAAGATGAGTTTTGAAACACGAAATAATGAAGTAATTATGCACTTGTCTGTTTCCGATACAGGGAATGGGATAGCCGAAGAAGATCTGCCGCATATTTTTAAACGTTTTTACATTAGCAGTACCTCCGATCAGAGCCAAAGTCATGGCATTGGACTAGCTCTTACCAACGACCTATTGCAAATACATAAAGGAAGCATCGAAGCTAAGAGTCTGTATGGTAAAGGGGCTGTATTTAGTATCGAAATTCCGGTTTCGGTGGGAATGTACACCGAAGAAGAGCTTTCGCAGGAAGAACCACGGTTAATTAATCTTCCTGAGCTAACAGAATCATTATCGGATAAAAATGCTAATGAACAGGATACAGATTCCGACACTCAAAAAGATTTTACTATTCTGGTAGTAGAAGATAACATCGAACTGAAGAATCTAATAGTAGATTATTTTGGCGAAAAATACAAATTATTATCGGCCGAAAATGGCTTACAAGCACTAGAAATTGTGCGGGAAAATGAAATAGATTTGATTATAAGCGATATGATGATGCCAGAGATGGACGGACTCACATTCTGCAAAATAATAAAAAATGATGTGATAACCAGCCACATCTATCTACTAATGCTCACAGCAAAAGATTCAGCCGAGGATCGTATTGATTGCTACAATGCAGGTGCTGATTCATACATCACAAAACCTTTTGAATTGGCTGTACTTGAAGCTCGCGTGAAAAATCTCATTAGCAAAAAGGAACAAAAAGCTGAGAGTTTCCAACGGAATCAGGAAATAAATATTTCTTCGATGGAATATGGCTCTATAGATGAGCAATTCCTGAAACAAGCTGTTAAGAAAATTGAGGAAAAACTTTCGGACGACACGTTCGATTTCGATCAGTTTGCACTGGACATGGCAACTTCCAAATCGACGCTTCACCGAAAACTCAAGTCGTTAACAGGGCTTTCTCCCGGTGAATTTATACGAAGTGTCCGATTGAAACATGCAGTGAAAATGCTCACTAATAAAATGGGAAATATCTCCGAAATAGCCTTTGCAGTTGGTTTTAATGATCCAAAATACTTCAGCCGCTGCTTCAAAATTGAGTTTGGTATCTCTCCGAGGGAATATCAGGAAACAAATAAATTATAACTAAGTAAGTTATGGAGTGTCTTCCCGAAAAGTTTAGCGTTCTTCCGGATTATAAAGTTAACTATGCAAGTTGTGGAGCGCCTTCCCGGAAAGTTTAGCGCTCTTCCGGATTATAAACTTAACTATGCAAGTTATGGAGCGTCATCCCGAAAAGTTTAGCGCTCTTCCGGATTATAAAGTTAACTATGCAAGTTGTTGAGCACCTTCCCGGAAAGTTTAGCGCTCTTCCGGATTATAAACTTAACCTAAGATACAAGTTTCTTGTTACTTCTACAGTTTCAAAAGATATATTTCAATAGCGCAGATAGGTAGGTATTCGCGTAACAACTAAGGGAACTCTTGAGATGAGACCAAATTTCTACTTCAACCAAAATTGAATTGAAGTACACGTTTTTTGCGTTTTAAAAAATTACTTCTTCACCCCTACTTCACTCCATTTTGGCGGTGTAACCCCCATCAAATTTTTTACAAAAAAGTCGTAGCGTTTATGTTCGCCGTAATCGTTGCCCATGGTATGTCCCACACCAGGCAGTACGATAAGTTCAAAGTCTTTATTGGCTTTTATCAGCGCGTTGCAAACCTGATAGGTGGACGACGGATCTACATTATCGTCCATTTCACCAACCACCAGCATTAAGGGGCGGGTGAGTTTTGATGCATTCACAACATTGGAACTTTCTTCGTACGATTTATCCACAGGGTAACTCATCCATTGCTCGTTCCACCATATTTTATCCATCCGGTTATCGTGACATCCGCAGGACGAATAGGCGGCTTTGTAATGTTCAGGGTGGAAAAGGACTGCTCCCATAGCACTCTGCCCGCCTGCTGAGGCGCCAAAAATACCGATTCGGGTGGTGTCCATGTACGGATATTTCTCGGCTGCTGCTTTTGTCCATGCAATACGGTCGAGGAATCCGGCATCTTTCAGGTTCTTGTAGCAAACATCCTCGAAAGCTTTGGAACGGAATGAGGTTCCCATACCGTCCATCTGAATCAGGATAAAACCTAATTCTGCAATAGCGGAGAGGTTGCGATTGTTCGAAATAAATGTTTTAGGCACATATTGACTTCCGGGACCTGCGTAGATATACTCAATAATGGGATATTTCTTGCTTGCATCAAAGTTCGTTGGACGATAAATAATGCCCCAAATATCGGTTTTGCCATCACGTCCTTTTGCCACAAAGGATTCAGGAGCTATCCAACCTGTTTTAAGCAATTCGGTAATGTCAGTCTTTTCGAGTGGCATAACAAATTTTCCATTCTTTGTATCGCGTAATACAGCTACCGGTGCTTTATTTACCATTGAATAAACATCCACCATAAACTTTTTGTCTTCGGAAAACCATGCCTGATGCATTCCTTCTTCGGGTGTGATGCAGGTTAGTCCAGTGCCATCGAACCGAATACGATAATAACGCACTAAATATGGATCTTCATTGGGAACCATGCCGTTGCCAGAAAAGATGATTTCACGTTTCTTCTCGTCCACGTTCACAATGTCACGCACATACCATTCGCCTTTGGTGATTTGGTTTTTTACTTTCCCTGTCAGGCGGTCGTACAAATAAAGATGATTCCAGTTGTCACGCTCGCTCATCCATATTATTTCGTTGGTTTTGTTTAAGTTTTGCCGGTAACGGCGGCTGTAGTTCACAAACGTGTTTGAGGTTTCTTCAATCAGCGTTTTCACCTTACCAGTTTCAGCCGACATCTCAAGAACTCTATAAATTTTATGACCGCGTTGGTTGTATTCAAACTCCACCGATTTGCTGTCGGGTAACCATTCTAAATAACCTAAATCCATTTGACTACTAAATAGATTGGTAGAAGCAATTTTTTTGTCGCCGGTTATTGCATCAAAAATTACCGGTGTACGCATAGGCAAGGTATCACCCGGTTTCACATAGTCGCGGGTTTGCATTTTAGGTTGTAGCTGATCTTTGGGTGATGATTCAATCAGGTGTAGTTGACGTGTTTCGGCAGCATGAATGCGCATCACAGCCAACTTTTTCGAGTCGGGCGACCAACATGGATAAACCGAATAATAATCGTCTTTTGTGCCGTCGGTGCTCATGGCTTTTTCTATACCGGTTTTGACATATTTAATGTAGATGTTGTTATCCTTGACAAATGCCAACTTCTCACTGTCGGGCGAAGCAATCGGATTTCCTTCACGTTCAGTGTCTACTTTTCCCCAGTATTCCGATTTTGGGAAAATTTGTTTTCCATCGCTTATCAACGAATCCTTCTTTTGCAAATAAACCCATTTAGTTTCGTTGTACACAAAACGAAGTGTATCCAAAGTCACCGAAACACGAAGCGATTGGATGGAAAGTTGCTCAACTTTAATTTCCTTATTAGTTGCTTTCGATAGTGATTCAGCCAATTTAATATGATCGAAAAGAGCCGTTTTGGTCTTTCTTACAGCATCTGTCAACATATAAGTTTTCCCATCGGCTGTATTTCGAACATACCAGAAACGGTTGCTGTTTCCGATCCATTGCGGAGTAACATTGGAATAATACACTTTGTCTTTTAATCTGTCCTGAAGTGAAAAAGCGCGGTTGTAGTCGGCCACAGTGCCTTGGGCTAAAATGGATTGACCAATAAGCCAGATTCCGAATGTGAGGAGAGAAAGTTTTTTCATTATATATTATTCAGATTAGAACATTATAAGGTTGAAAACAAAACATTTACCACTAAGTACACAAAGATGTATTAAGTTTTAATTCAAAAGAAAGAAACACTAAGTATAAAACACTTGTGTTTTTCTTAGTGTTCTATATTCAATATTTTCTGCGTGCATTTTAGTGTACTTAGTGACTTAGTGGTTAGTCTTAATTCCTTATTTATTATTGCAATAGCACATTAATTCATATAAACTTTATTGATACCTTTCTAAAAATAAATTGCCCGCAAACTACCCAGCTTTTCGCAGATTTCCCCATCTGCGTGTCTCTGTGTAATCTGCGGGAAACTATTTTTTAATTACAACTTAATAGTGTACAAATTAAACGATTTTGGAGCCAATTCTACATCGAAAGTAGATCCTGAAACATTGATTTCTTTTGTCGTTGGTACAACTGCATTTGGATTTTCAAGCGTGTTTTCCTGATCCAAATTATCCGACTTCAATATGGTATGTGTTCCCTTTCGTTCGGCTTTTTTCAATCCGTTGAATGTATAGGTAACTTTTTTATTCGCATCGGATGTATTGGCAATTTTCAGGATAATCTCGTTTTTATTTTTATCCAATGCCGACGAAGCATAAATTCCATCTTGTCCCGATAATGGCAATTTATTTTCAACTGTAGTCAAAACGTTTGTTCCAACGTTCATTCCATAAAGTTGCTGCACGTAATAATTTGCCGAACGTACGCTACTCATATTATCAAACCAAATCAAGTCGGGACGCCATTGCCAACCTTGAACGTGAGCAAAAAGAGGTGCATAAGTACATTGATAAACAACATCTGCATTGCGTTCAAATCCGGTCATAAAGGCAGCTTCGCAAAGCGCCGATTCAAAATTGTTTTTGCGGTTCTTTGGGTGACAAGCATATTCGCCGGCAAATACTTTTGGTCCTTTGCGGTCATAATTATCGTAGCGGTTTGCATTTGCCATAAACCATTGTGGATCTTTGTAATAATGTTCGTCAACAAGGTCTGCTTTCAAGCGTTTCATTTCACTCCATCCGAAATCGAAATCTTTTCCATCGGGACTTGGACCGGCAGTTCCTACAACCTTAAACGTAGGATATTTGGCACGTATGGCTTTTAAAAACGGTTCGAGACGTTCGGGATATAAAGTTCCCCATTGTTCGTTACCAACCGCCATTTGTTTCAAGTTAAACGAAGCAGGGTGACCCATATCGGCACGAAGTTTTCCCCATTTGGTTGTTACATCTCCATTGGCAAACTCAATCAAATCAAGTGCATCCTGAATATATGGAGCTAAATCGCTAACAGCAACATGCGCTTTTGGATCTCTGTTTTGAAACTGACATGAAAGTCCGCAACTAATAACCGGAAGTGGCTCGGCACCAATTTCTTCGGACAATTGGAAAAGTTCGAAAAAACCCATTCCGTAAGTCTGGAAATAATCGGGGAAGAAACGGTTAGGGAAAGTATATTCCCAACGGTTTTCGTTCTGTTTGCGGTTTTCAACCGGACCAACAGAGTTTTTCCATTGGTAGCGAGATCCTAAATCAGTTCCTTCAACAATACAACCGCCGGGGAAACGGAAAACTCCGGGATGCAAGTCATACAAAGCCTGTGCTAAATCCTGACGCAAGCCGTTTTCACGACCTTTCCATGTTTCTACAGGAAAAAGGGATACATGTTCCAAATCCAGACCACCTTTTGAAGTCAGGAAGATGCGCAATTTGCCTTTTGGCTCTGTTTGCTTCGATTTGATAATAACCTGATATTTCTTCCAGTCTTTAGAATCTACATTAATTTTTTCAGAAGAAATTACATTGCTGAATTGATCTATAAACTCGATGCGAATACTCTCGGAAGTGCTTTGTTGAGGTATACGAGCCCAAACCGAGAAACGATAATCTGCACCCTTCTTCACAGAAACACCAAAGAAACCTTCATTATCCAGCCCGGTTTGTTTATCATTGTGACCTGGATTAGAAAGTCGCACATAATGTGGATTATTGGGGAATGGAGCACCATCAGTGCGTACTTCCACATTCCCAAATGATGTCCAGCCCAAGAGGCTTTGTGGAAATTCAAACGAGCGGTTTTTAATCATTTCGGCGTATAATCCGCCATCGGCTCCATAGTTAATGTCTTCGAAGAAAATACCGTACATGGTTTTTTGAATAGGCGAACCCACTTTCTTTACATCAACCTGAATGTTGTGTGTCTGAGAAAAAATCAGTTGAGTTCCCAATGCCATTGTGAGAACCAAAAGAGAAAACGATTTTGTTTTTTTCATGATAGTTGAATAGTTTTTTTACAGAACAAAAATAATTTAAATAATATCTTATTAGGTGGACGAAAAATTCTTTTTAGAGGAAAAATACAGATAACTCCCAGAGTTTACATACAATTTAGAGGCACAAACTCTACCTTTTATTCAGGTTTTTATATGCAATTAATCAACCCCTATTATCTTCATCCAAAAATGCACTTGGCTGAGTTCCAAAATGCTTGGTGAAACAACGAGTGAAGTATTTTGGATCGTTGAAGCCAACTTCGTAAGCAATTTCTGAAATATTTAGCGAATGACTGGCGCGGTTTTTTATAATAAGTTCACGAGCTACGTTTAACCTGTAAACACGAATAAACCGGCTGGCCGACTGTCCGGCTAAATTTGTGAGTTTTTTGTGTAATAAACTTCGGCTAATACCCATCGTTTCAATAAATTCGGCAACATCAAACTCTGGGTTCGTATAGTTCTCTTTAATTACTTTCAATGCTTTATCAATGAACTTTTTATCAAGCGATTCATCGTTGAAATTCAATGCTTCTGTATCCATATTTTCAACAAAGCTCATTTGAACACGTTTGCGCTTTTCGCTCAGATTATAAATAATAGCTTTTAACAGATCTTCGTCAAATGGTTTCACCAAAAAGGCATCTGCACCTAAATGAAAACTTTCTATCTGGGTATCGGTTGATGATTTTGCAGTTAACAATATCACCGGAATATGCGATGTAGTGAAACTTGTTTTTACTTTTTTGCAAAATTCTAAACCGTCCATTTCGGGCATCATAATGTCACTAATAATCAAATCGGGTTGATATCGATTGGTAACTTCCAATCCCACTACACCATTCGGTGCTTCCAACACATTAAATTGGTCAATTAAAATGGAACGAATGTATTGGCGCATATCGTTGTTATCTTCCACTATCAGCAAAATCGGTTTGCCTTTCGAGATCTCAACACCTATAGAATCTTTTTCTTCGTTCTGGTTGATAACAAGCATTTCCATTGGTTTACCATCAACCGAAACTACTGTGCTTATTCGGCGCTCTATTGGTATTATAAAACGGAAACTTGAACCTCCGGAAGATTGATTTTTCGCTTCTATTTTTCCATTATGAAGTTGAATAATTCGTTTGCAAAGGAAAAGTCCTATGCCTGTTCCACTTTGTCCGTAGCCGGAATAGGCCTGATTTTGTTTCGACTGATAGAAACGATCAAAAATCTTTTCAAGTTCGTCTTCAGGAATGCCCTTTCCAGTGTCTTTTACCGCCACATAAAGCCGTTCTTTTTTATCCGATTTGTCGGTGTATGTGCTTGCAATCACAGTTATCATACCATGGTCAGGAGTAAACTTAATCGCATTTGATAGTAAATTACTTATTACTTTCTGCATATTGTCATGGTCGAACAGGAACTCGGGCGGATTGATTCGGTACTGTTTACGGAACGTAATTCCGCGATCTTTAACCAAATCTTCGAATGGTAAAATTAAATCGTCCAAAAATTCAATAAAGTTTTGTTGCGTTTGTACAAGTTCCATTTTACCGGAATCAATTTTGCGAAAATCCATCAACTGATTGATAAGCGAAAGTAATAAACGCGAATTTCGTTGTACAATATTCAGTTGCTCAAGTACTTTTGGATTTGTACTTAACTTAAGAGCTCGTTCCACAGGTCCGAGAATCAGCGTGATAGGGGTTCGGAATTCGTGAGTGATATTGGTAAAGAAAGAAATTTTATCAATATTGGCTTCCTGTACTTTTTTAGAAAGAGTGATAAGTTGTTCTTTTTGGTTTGTGATTTTTTGGTTCTGTTGGGTCAGTATTTCATTTTGTTGTGATACTTCTTCCTGATGTTCAATAAGTTTCTCCATATTTAATTGAAGTTGCTGGGCTTGATTCTCGAGCATTTCCTTTTGTTCTTCAATTTCACGAGTACGCTCGTCAACCAATTGTTTTAGATGAATTTTTTGTTTATTAAATAGATTTATCCGATAGATATAGTACCGATAAACTCCATAGCCAATAGAACAAATCAGAATTAACAAAAACCACCAGGTTTTATAAAATGGAGGTATTACATTGATTTCAAGTGCGGTGATTTGATCGCTCCATGTTCCATCGGCATTTGTACATTTAATTTGAAGTTCGTAATTTCCATATTTTATATTGGTAAAATTTACGAACCGTCGGTCGGAAGTAACTTCTGTCCAGTTGCTGTCAAACCCTTTCAGTCGGTACGAATACTTTATTTTATCGGCTAAATAATAACTAAGTGCCGAAAATTCTATGCTAAAGGTTTTGTCTGATTCTTTAAGATCGATACGAGTCAGATTTGCGCCATCAAATTCTATAAGTCGATTTAATGTTTTTGCGCTTGAGGGAAAAATGTCTTCGTTTAATACCTTGATTCTGGTAATAGTAGCTTTGTTTTTATTAAGAGCCGGAGTGGATTTCAGCGGATCGAAACTGGTAAAACCAGTTAAATTACCAAAATACATTTTACCATCTTTACCTTTGCAAAACGCATCCCAATAGAATTGATTTGATTTCAAACCATCTGCCTTGGTAAAACTACGGATGCTATTTCGGGAAGGGTCGTAGGCGCATAAACCTTTATCGGTGCTTAACCATATTTTTCCGGCATCGTCATCGAGTATTCCATACACCACATTATCCAACAATCCTATGCTTTCATCAAAATTTTGAAAGGTCATTTTATCGTCTTTTTCGTTCAGGCAATAAATACCATTTCCATTGCTTCCAAACCAAATTTTTCCATCTTTGGATTCAAGTATGCAATTTATTTTCTCAATTTTTTGGGACGATGGATTGGACAATTCGTATTGAAAATGCTGATAATGAATCTTGTTTAGTCTAATGTTAGTTTTGTCCAGATAGATGCAATAGAGTCCGTTTCCGGTTCCAACCCAAAGTCGTTGTTTTTTATCGATGCACATTCCGGTAATAAATCGGATGTGTTTGTTATAAGGAAGATAATCTAAAACATGAATAAATCGTTCGGTGTCCAAATCCATAAAATCTAATCCATTCCGAGTTCCAACCCACAAACCATGATTCTTCACATCAGAGGCAGTAGCAGCCACAAAATCGTTAATTATTGAGTTTTTATACTTTGCGTCGTAATAAAATTGCTGAAAGGCACCTTTATATTTATCGTTGTTTTTCAAACGGTTTATTCCTCTCCCCCAAGTTCCAAACCAATAATCACCACGAAAATCGCGGCAGATACTACTTACTGAATTATGACTAAGTGTTTTTGGATTTCCCGGCTGACTGTAAAAATGAATAAAATCCGTAGTGCCTTTTTTTCTTAAATTCAGTCCGCCCTCCACTGTTCCAACCCAAAGGTCACCCGTTTCATCTTCGTAAATAGAGTTTACCGGATTTTTTGATATGCCGGCTGAATTGCCATCAATAGATGTGATGTTGCTAAATATATTGAAATCAGGAGTTAACAGATTAATGCCACCCTTTTCAGTTCCAATCCAAATCGAATTGTTGTCTACTAAAAGGCAACTCACAAAATTGTTATTCAGCGATAGTCCATCTTTGCTGCTTTCGGAAGTAATGTGTTGAAATTTATCCTTTCGATAGTCGTAAATATTCAAGCCAATGAGTGTACCAATCAGCAAATCACCATTTTGATCTTTACTGATATCGGTAATGTAGCCCGATGAAAGCATATTGTTATTCGACAAATTAGCCTGAAAAGCCGTTAAATTTTCGGTGGAAGGGTCAAATTTGAATAATCCTATAGTTGTCCCAACCCAAATTGCCCCATTGTCGTAATAAAGCACATTTACAACACCCTGAAAATGTTTTAATGCTTCACCTGCGCTCACTTTGTTGTATTTCCCGTTGCTGCCCTTTATTATGCGGAACACTTCATTGTTACAGCCAACAAATACATTATCGTTGAAAAATAGGATAGCAGATACTGACGAGGAACTTTGATAAACGTCTTCTGTCTGCGTCTCATTGTCAGAGCTAAAATGAATCTTTACCAAACCGGCATCGTAACCAATCCAAAGATCTCCTTGCTCATCCTTTCTAATAAAATTGATGTTTCTTGAAATGAAGTTAAGCTTTGTATCAAGCTCACTGTCAGCACGATTTATTTCACCGGTCTGATAGTTTAAAAAGAAGAGACCATTTTCTGTTCCAATCCAAAGATTTCCGTTTTTGTCTTCCGCCACACAGCGTACATTATCACTTTGCAACGGATTATCCGAGTTTCTGCTGTTAAAATGAAGAAATTCATAACCATCGTAACGATCTAAACCTCTGTTCGTTGAAATCCAGATAAATCCCCTGCTATCTCGAAAAATGTTAGCTACCAAATTGCGCGACAGACCATTATCCGCTGTCAGGTAGCTTATTTTATAAGGTAGTGACCATGCCGAAACTAAACAAAATAGAATGGAAACGATCAGGAGGATTGTTTTTTTCATTTATATGGATTAAAGTAAGTACGAAAATAAATAAAATATCTCATTTATAAGAGGATATATGTTCTTTATAAGTGGATTAATTTGATTAGTCTTCGAAATTCATGGGTAATATACGCACTATCAATACTTAACCTAATGTCATGCTCCAATTAAATTAGTTTATTATTGCATACTTTCTCCAGTTTGGATGTAAAACTCCCATTATTTATTCTCCCTTGCCAATTTATCTTTGTACTTTTGTATTTCTAAAAAAACAATCTGAATACCTATGCTTAAAAAGATTAAACCATATATGATGCCCATTGCCATGGCTGTGGGTGCCCTTTTTTACAAATTTTTCGGAATGATGTCATCACTAACACCTTACCTGATATTTGGAATGCTGTTTCTTACATATTGCAATCTGAAATTAAACGAAATTCGTCTGTCACGTTTACATTTATGGATGATTCTGATTCAGGTACTCGGTAGCGTGGCTGTTTTTCTGATACTTAATCCGTTCAATTCCACTCTCGCGCAAGGAGCTATGATTTGCGTATTGGCACCAACAGGCACGGCTGCACCGGTTATGACAGGTATGTTAAAAGGCAATGTGGAAAGTATAACCGCTTATAGTCTGCTTAGCAATATATGTGTGGTACTTGCAGCTCCCATTCTGTTTTCACTGGTTGGGAATAATCAAACCCTGCCATTTTTCGAGTCTTTTGTGTCAATCTTGGAGCATGTGTTTGTGTTGTTAATCCTTCCTTTTGCACTGGCCATATTCATGCGCAAGTTCATACCTACAATAACAGATAAAATAGGATCTTATTCAGCACTTTCGTTTTATTTGTGGAGTTTTTCGTTGATAATTGTAACCGCCAGAACTGTGGAATTTATTGTAAAACAGGGGAATGAAGATTATCTAACAGAAATTTTTGTTGCTATAGGTGCAGCGGTGATGTGCGTAAGCCTGTTCTTTACCGGTCGTAAAATTGGCAAATTTTACGATAATACCGTTGCCGGAGGACAAGGCTTGGGGCAGAAAAATACCATTTTAGCTATCTGGATGTCACAGATATATTTAAATCCCTTAGCATCAATTGCACCGGGTTCGTATGTGCTTTGGCAAAATATATTCAATTCGTGGCAAGTGTGGCGAAAAAGAAAAAGTTTGTAATATAAAAAACCCGATCAATTTTAGTGATTGAACGGGTCTTATTGTGGTGAGTTCAGATTACGCGAATAAAATTTAACGATTAATTCCAGGAATTTATAGTTAGAAGGAATTTGTATCATTCTGACAAAAAGTATATATAACTAATCCCAACTTTACTTTGTTGGATCTTTCTGAGTTAATTCTATATAGTCGATACAGGCATAAGCTGGTGTGTTAATTGTCAGACCTGTTTTATCACTGGAATCAAATGTAAATTTCACTTTGTCAACTTCCCCTAAAGAGCTTAAATCAACTTTTTCCCAAGTATTCGACATAAATAATTTCCCCTCACGATAGTCGGCAAGGTAATATTCAACTTTGCCTGTTTCGATATTATTCAAATATCCTGTTACAATCAGTTTAAACCAGTCGCCCAAAACAAATTGTTTGCTTAAAGTACCACCTATTGTACCACCTAATGACATGTTCATTAAAGCATGAGTAGAATTTGTAACCATCATGCTTTTTATAGTGTAAGTACCATATGCGCTTTTTATGCTGTAAGTGCCGTATAAATTGCTATCGCAAACCATTATTCCTGAATCGCGTACCAAAGCAAATTGCTTTGTATTAAAAGCACCCGAACCTGCAGCACAACTGTATTGGTTAATAACACCAGGAGTTAAAATATCTTTTTGAGACGAACAAGCAAAACCCGACCAAGTTTTAGTGGTGGCATTGTATGAATTTAAAAACTTTATATTTGCAGCAATAAATTTACCGGACAAATCGAAGCCACTCCAAATACCATATTTTACAGAACCATTCTTAATAGTGTCCTTTAATACTACAGTCTCAAACTCAACAAGAGTGGTTCGAACATTTTCACTTGATTGACAAGATGTAAATAATAATGCCATGAAGGCTACCGGAAATAAAAATTTAATTGATTTCATTTTATAAGTATTAATTTTTAAGTATCCAACTTATATTATTGAACAAAAAATAAACGCAAAAAACAATAATATCATGCTACGATAATTAAATGACGTAAAATATATCTAAACTGTACTCTTTCAAAATGACTTTAGATAGAAAATTCAATTTATAAGTGTTAGGAATCTTATTTTTTTGCTAATTTATCGGCTTCCATTTGAGCTCTTGATTTACTTTGAGTAACAATATAAACGCCCGAAAATACCAAAATGCCCGATAACGCCTGTTCAAATCCGAAAGTGTCTATGCCTATAAAAACAGCTACCATCGATGCCACAATGGGTTGCACGTAATTGTACATACTCAGTGTTGTAGGGCGAAGAAGTTTTTGCCCGATAGGGATAAGCAAATATCCCAGAAAAGTGGCAAATACGACCATAAATCCTATTCTCCAAAATGTACCTGAGCTGAGTAATGTGAAATCGGTTTGAATTACCGGTTTATAACAAAAAGGCAAACTGACCAGCGTGCCAAACAGAAACATCCATTTCATAATTGTGACAGCTGAGTATTTCATTATCACGTTTTTGAAAACGGTCAGGTAAATGGCAAACGAAGTTACAGCTCCAAAAACAATTATATTTCCCAAAAAATTACTTTCTCCATTTTTTGGAGTGGAACTGTTAAAAACCAGCAGTAATGCCCCCGAAGCACCAACCAAAACGCCCACTGCTTTCATCAGAGTGATAGGCTCTTTTATAAATATTGCTGCCAGTATCATGGTTAGTATGGGTAGCATTGTTACAACAATCGAAGCATCAATCGGCGAAGTCATAGATAAACCTACAAAGAAAGGGAGTTGGTTAAGTGTTAGTGCAAATAGAGATGCAAAAAACAGCAGAAGGATGTCCTTTGCCGGAACTTTTTCGTTTTTAACAAACAAAGAAACTATCCAAAATAGCAACATTCCACCGAATAATCGGAAAAATGTAAGTGTAAATGGACTAAGTATCTCTGGCATTAGTGATCTGGAAATAGGATTGTTCAGTCCAAAAATCAAATTCGCCGAGAAAAGAGCAAGGTGTCCGGGGAGTTTTTTGTGTTCCATATTCTTATAAATGCTGCAAAGTTACTAAAAGTTTTCAGGACGATAACAGGAATTTTGGTATTCGAGCACATTATGTCTTAGTGGTTATTCTTAATATTTTGAATTCTAAATTTTAAGAATTAATCCGAATAAATAAAAAGCGGCTCCTTTTTTAATAATTTTTGTCATACAATTTGCTTATTTCGAGAATAGTGCTTAGTTTTGTAGTCAGTCAGCCAAAAACTATACTATGAAATCAGAACCCAAAAATCAACGTTCGCTTTTTCCCGAAGAGTGTTTGTTACGCGAAATTGCCCGTCAACCGCGGTTGTCTATCGGAATTCCAAAAGAAAATGCTGATGTAGAGACACGTTTGGCACTTACACCAGAGGGTGTGGCTATTGTTACCGAAGAAGGGCATAGTGTTTATGTGCAACGTGGAGCTGGTGAGCCAATGTCATATTCCGACTTGCAATACAGTGAGGCTGGAGCGTATATGGTGGATGAGGCTTCAGAAGTTTTCGGAGTCGATCTGGTATTGAAAATTGCCCCCCCAACTATAGACGAACTGAATTTAATGCATGATCGTTCCAGCATACTTTCCATGCTTCAGTTAAGCAATCTTTCTGCAGAATGCATAAAATTGATGATGAAGAAAAAAATGACTGCCATTGCTTATGAACTAATTAAAGATGAGCAAAGAGCATTTCCCGTGGTAAGTTCTATTTCCGAAATTGAAGGAAACACGGCTATTGCAGTAGCAGCAGAATTAATGAGCAATGAAAGAGGTGGAAAGGGTTTGCTATTAGGTGGTGTGGCCGGTATCACACCTACCGAGGTATTGATTTTAGGTGCTGGCATTACCGGATCGGTGGCAGCCCGTACTGCATTGGCATTGGGCGCACAAGTGAAGGTTTTTGATCATGATGTCAATAAACTACGTAAGATACAACATTACCTCGGGCAACGGATTTTTACTTCGGTGATTCATCCGGCTGTTCTTTTCAAAGCGCTTGCTACTGCCGATGCAGTAATTGGAAATTTGCGGTATATTTATGGTACTGAAAGATTTATGGTTTCGGAAGACCTAGTCAAAACAATGAAACCGGGAGCTATTATTATCGATATGAGTGTTGATCAGGGTGGATGTTTCGAAACTTCCGAATGTAGGACATTACAAAACCCTGTGTTCGAAAAACATGGAATTATACATTATTGTGTTCCGAATATATCGGCTCGCGTAGCTCGCACTGCGTCTATGGCATTAAGTAATATATTTGCTCCAATGCTGCTTAAAATTGGAAATTCAGGTAGCGTAAAATCAGCTATAGCCGAGAGTGTAGGTTTTCGCCATGGTGCTTATATTTATGGAGGAGTATTGGTGAATCGACTTATTGGAAATTATTACGATATTCCATCGAATGATATCGGCTTATTGATGGTTGGATTTTAAATAGTTGAAAGTGGACTTTTAGTTGCGAATAATTAATAAATGATACTTTCAACCGTTGTACGATTGACAATTTTAAAATCTGCATAATTTCAAATAATTCGGCAAAGAGACTGAACACATAATTGATTTGGTTGTTTCATATTTAAAGGGTATGAAAAAACTGTTTAATTATGGGTGCAAGTATATCTATTGCGTTTCCATTCTGTTATGGTGTTTCTCTAACGAGAACTTACTTTCTTCTTTCTATCTCAACAAGATTATTGAAACAAAATCGATTCCCCGATCGATGTATGAGCATTTGTTGAGTTCTCAGAAAAGTCATATTCCAGAAATAGTTCAGATTCCCTGTTACAGCAATATAAACAGTGAATACTTAATTTGGATGTGAACAGATTTTTTATAACTTTGCAAACCTAAACAATAACTGATGTTGCAGTTTCTTCACTGACAACAGTAAACTTCCATTGAAACTTTATGTCGCAGACCGAAATACTGGAACAACCAAATGAAGATGAGCTAATTCAACTTGAATTTGAAGCACTGCTTGATGATTATAGCAAAACAAGTCATACCCAAAAAATTGAGCTTATCACTAAAGCCTTCAATTTTGCCAAAGCTGCTCATAAAGGTATAAAAAGGCGCTCAGGCGAGGCTTATATTATGCATCCACTGGCAGTGGCACGCATTGTTGTGCGCGAAATTGGTTTAGGCTCTACCTCTATTTGTTCTGCGCTACTTCATGATGTTGTAGAAGATACTGATTATACAGTAGAAGATATTGAAAATCTTTTTGGTCCAAAAATAGCTCAAATTGTAGACGGGCTTACAAAGATATCTGGTGGAGTTTTTGCCGAAAAAGCATCCAAACAAGCCGAAAATTTCAGGAAATTACTACTTACAATGTCGGAAGATATTCGGGTTATTCTGATTAAAATTGCCGACCGACTTCACAATATGCGAACGCTGGGTTCGATGCCACTAGCCAAACAATATAAAATTGCAGGCGAAACCCAATATATTTACGCTCCACTTGCACTCCGATTAGGACTTTTCCGAATTAAAACCGAGTTGGAAAATCTTAGTTTTAAATTTGAACACCCCGAAACATTTCTTGAAATTGAGACTAAACTGGCGGCTAATCAGGTAGCGCGCAAACAATTTTACAAAGAGTTTTCGACACCAATTTTTAATCGGTTAACAGAGATGGGTTATGAATTTACCCTGCGGGAACGTATCAAATCTGTGTATTCAATCTGGCGAAAAATGTCAACCCGAAATATCCCTTTCGAGGAGGTCTATGATATTTTAGCATTACGTATCGTGTTTAAACCTCGCGAAGGTCTCACTGAAAAGGAACAATGCTGGATGCTGTATTCTGCTCTTACTGCTTTGTATGTGCCACATCCGGAACGAATTCGCGATTGGGTTAGCACTCCAAAAGCCAATGGATATGAAGCTTTGCATGTTACTGTTATGGGTCAGGGCGGAAAATGGGTGGAAGTTCAGATTCGAAGTGAACGAATGAACGATATTGCCGAAAAAGGTCTGGCTGCACACTGGAAGTACAAATTAGGCGAGTCGGAAGAATCGGAACTTGATAAATGGTTGAAAACCATTAAAGAACTACTTGAACATCCAGAATCGAATGCGCTCGACTTCATGGATACTTTCAAATTAAACCTCTTTTCTTCCGAGATATTTGTATTTACACCCAAAGGAGAGATAAGAACCATTGCACAGGGAGCCACAGCACTTGATTTTGCCTATTTAGTTCACTCCGATTTAGGAAATCATTGCATTGGTGCAAAAGTGAATCACAAATTAGTACCGCTTAGTTATACCCTGAATAGTGGCGATCAGGTAGAAATTATTACCTCCAAAAAACAAACTCCGCAGCCCGAATGGCTCGACTATGTGACTACAGCCAGAGCCAAATCTAAGCTCAAAATACTGTTTAAAAAAGAAGACAAAGCTCTTATTGCTGATGGACAGAAATTAATTGAGGACGAGCTGACAAAACTAAATTTGAAGTTTGAGAATGAAAATATCATGCCCATTCTTAATCATTTTAGTTTCACTCAACGAAGTGAACTCTTTTTGCAAGCCGGAAAAGGTGTACTTAATCTTGACGATATCAGCAAAATTATTTTCAAACAAAAAAATGAAAATGTCTTCGTCAAATATCTCAAAAGACCTTTTGTCGGATCATCCGATGGCAATAAGCAACACGAAACGGTTGCTATCGACAGTAAAATAGACAGAAAAAAAGGGATTAAACTTACCGAAGAAAATGTTGGAAAGACTTATAGATTAGCAGAGTGTTGCCACCCAATACCTGGAGATGATGTGTTAGGTTACGTTGATGATTCCGAAACTGTAATTATTCATAAACGCCAATGCCCTGTGGCCGACAAACTTAAAAGTAGTTATGGCGAACGTATTATTTCCGCCGATTGGGCAACACACAAAGTACAATCATTTGTAGAGGTTCTTGAGATTAAAGGAATTGACAAAAAAGGAATTCTCATTCAAATTCTCAAAGTAATTACAGAGGCTTATGGAGTGAATATTAACAAGATGAATATCGAAACGGAAGCAGGAATATTTGTTGGACGGTTCTATATTTATGTTCACGATACACAAGATCTTAATAATTTATGCCGCGACATCGTTAAAATAAAAGAAATTAACTCCGTGCAACGAATTCAGGAATAAGCTTAACTCACTTTCAAAACTTATTTACTCATATGTTTGCTTGCCTACTATACAATCTCGAAACCATATAAAACGATTCCCTTTATTCACCACAGAATTACTTCTTTTAAATAGTAATCCGCATTCCTTACACTTGAAACGTTGTTTGCCTAATTGTTTTCCCCAACGAATTACATGCAAACTCTGACAACCCCAACATCTTGTTTTTCTCGTTTTTTGACATATTAAAAACTTTATTGAAACGAATTCCAATAAACTTATCAATTAATCAATACCAATAAGGATTTCAGAGGTTTTCACCAACTATTTTTGACCATTATACCTTTTTGCTAAACCAATAAAAACAGCTGAACTTCCTAAAAAAGTTCAGCCGTTTTTTACATTTAATTCAATCTTATTTTTTACTTTTCACTCTGATTACTGTCAACGACATGGATTGAGACAAATAATTAAAGTTCTTTCCTACTTTAAAATCGAAAATAACCGGAGCTACTCTTGTTGGATTTTCAAAGGTGTTTTTTGCATCGGCTGTTCCAGTTAGTATGGAAAGTGTAGCTTTAGAGCCAATGCTTTTAAACTGCGATAAATCCACTTTTAATTTTTGCTCGTTCTTGCCGTAGTTTACCAGTTTTACAATCACATCTCCCGATTTACTATCGCGAACACAGGAATATGCCAATGTAGAATCTCCCTTATTAAGACTAGGTGTAACCACATTTTCATAATAGAAGTCGCCATTATTGACCGAAAACAATTGTTGAACATAGTAATTTGGTGTGCGATAAACAGCTGTATTATTAAAATAAATCATATCAGGATTCCACTGCGTATGTCCGGCTTTTGCAAGCATTGGAGCATACGAGGCAAGATGAACAATGTCACCGTTTCGTTCCAGCGAAGTCATATAAGCGGCTTCGGCAATGGCATTGAATAAATTATTACCACGGGAAGCGTATTCACCCAAATATACTTTTGATTTTGAACGCTCGTAGGAATCATACCGTTTTTGATTGGCAATAAACCATTCGGGTTTTTCGTAATAATGCTCGTCAACGATAGGTACATTTGTTTCGTTGGCAACCTTCCAACCCTTCTCAAAATCTTCACCTGCTGGCGAAGGTCCTACTGTTCCAATAACAGTAATTTCAGGGTGTTTCGCCTTTACGATATCGTAGATTTGTTTGAAGCGCTCTTCAAAAACAGGAGTTATCTTATCTTCGTTACCAATACCAATATATTCCAGATTGAATGGCTTTGGATGACCGGCTTCGGCTCTTTTTGCACCCCATTTTGATGTAACTGGTCCGTTTGCCCACTCAATTAAATCGAGAATTTCCTGAATATATTCTTTCATTTCATCCTGCGGAACTCCTTTTTGCCCAGTACCGCCAATGCGCCATGTTCCACCCGAATTCTGACAACTTACAGCCGCAGGAACAACCGGTAACGGCTTCGCTCCCATATCTTCGCAAAACTGGAAGTACTCAAAATAGCCCAATCCTGCAGTTTGATGATAACCCCAGATATTACGTTGTTCGATGCGCTGTTCAACAGGTCCAATCGTATTTTTCCAACGATACATATTCCCTAATCCATCACCATGAACAAGACAACCTCCCGGAAAACGCATAAATTTTGGTTGTAAATCGGCAATTGTTTGTGCTAAATCGGCTCGAAGTCCGTTCGATCTGTTTTTAAAGATATTTTGAGGAAAAAGGGAGACCATATCAATGGCAAGTTTTCCTTTTGCTTTAGCCAAAACTACCAGACTGGCACTATCTTCCGTTTGGCTGGCAGTAATGGTTGCAGCGTATTTCTTCCAATCTTTCGATTCTGTAGAAAAGCTTACTTCGCCAAGAACTGCACCTTTTTTACCAACTAATTTTACCTGAATAGGAAAAGTATTGTCAGACATTTGGCGCATAAAAACCGAAAAATCATATTTCTCCCCAGCCTTCACCGGAATAAAGTCAAATCCGTTGTTTTTCAATCCGACTCCTTCTCTACCTTCGTCTTCAATTTTCAAAACCACATAATGCGGATTGTTCGGATGAATGGGTGAACTTGTTTCCACTGAGATCGTTCCATAACCAAATCCTTGAGTAATATATTCCCAATTTGAGAATGAATTCCATCCATTACGATCGCTCAAACTATATTCAAACGAACGGTTTTGAACAAGTTCAGCGTAAAGTCCGCCATCTGCTGCGTAATTAATATCTTCGAAAAATACTCCTATTAAATCGGGGCTGATGGTTTTGGAATTAATGGCTTGTTTTTTCTGTTGAGCCTGAAGCAAAAGACTAATTCCAACAATCAATAATGTTAGTAATGTTGATTTATTTATCATAGTCTAATAATCTATTTCAAACTTACAGGTTCAATTCCTTTATGTGTTGGAATGGTTTGTTTGATGCTTCCGTCTTCGGTGAATTCCAATTTATCAATGCACACTTCGCGATTATAACCGGCTGCATCGCCCATAGTAATGCCTTTGGGGTAATTAAAACGATGATAAACGATATACCATTCATCTTTTCCGGGAATTTGAAGCACTGCATTATGTCCTGTTCCAAAAATACCGGCTTCTTTGTCTTTGGCAATAACCAGATTGTCTTTTGGAATAAGTATTTTTCCCAACGGAGAATC
>Ga0302215_10000358_pt1 | contig 34112 bp, 27 predicted proteins | sample II_Fen_N3_1_FD_194580 | JGI IMG/M metagenome (GOLD analysis project Ga0302215, IMG submission 194580) | Peat permafrost microbial communities from Stordalen Mire near Abisko, Sweden - II_Fen_N3_1 | ecosystem: Environmental > Terrestrial > Soil > Wetlands > Permafrost | place: Sweden: Abisko... | reverse complement strand
CCTATCAGTCTGTGCATGTCAACTATTGAAAGCGCCGTGTACCGAACGGTATGCACGGTGCTGTGAGAGGACGGGAGTTAATCACTCCCTCCTACTCGATTGATTTATTACAATTACATTCCTATCAAATTACAACTGTCCAAATACTGCTTTCCAATTCATTTATCCTATCTTTCCATCCAAGCTTTCATCAAATAAACAGATTCACATTGCTATCCTCAGCCTCACCCAAGTAATACCCAACGCCGCCAATCTTAACTCCGTCAATTAACTCCTCCTGTTTCAGTCCCATAACATCCAAAGACATCTGGCAGGCTACAATTTCAATACCGCTATCAATTGCCGACTGTATGAGTTCCTCGAGAGAAGATACATTCTTATTCTTCATAACCATACGAATCATCTTACCGCCCATGCCCATCATGTTCATGTTGGAGAGCTTTAGTTTCTTGCTGCCTCTTGGCATCATTACTCCGAACATTTTATCCATCATGCCCTTCTTCACTTTCACCTTTTGCGGTTTTCTAAGGATATTGAGTCCCCAGAAGGTGAAGAACATCGTAACCTTTTTGCCCATTGAAGCGGCACCGTTGGCAATGATAAAGGAGGCTATGGCTTTATCCAAATCTCCGCTGAATACTACTAAAGTCTTATTATCCTTCACTTCTCCCACCTCCTGGCACTGAATTAATGCTTCGTTACTCTTACCTAACTTCTTTATAAATGCTGTGATGTTGCCACCAACCTTAGTTAAATCCAATAATTCATTATTCGTTCGCTTACACCAAGCCTTAATGTCCTCGAAGAAGCCCGGATCGGAAGCCGCTACTCGAAGTATCTGACCCTCCTGTAAATCCTCCATTGAAGCTTTTACCTGCATCAACGGTCCAGGACAACATAAGCCACAAGCATCTAAGGATTTATCAAAATCTCCTACGTTTCTAGACATCGGCACGGAAGCCGCCTTTACCGTCTGTGTATCTGGATCGATCTCTGACTGCACTGCGCTAATTGGTTCGAGTTGCGGCTTGAAGTTAAGGGAAGAAATCGATTTATAACCACCGGTTACATTCATAACTTTATATCCATGTTGTGTGAGAATGCGGTCTGCGACATAACCACGAAGACCCACTTGGCAGTATTCTACGATTGTCTTATTGGGATCCAATTCGGATAAGCGATCTCTCAATTCGTCTACCGGGATGTTAATAGCACCTTCTACATGTCCGTTGGAGTATTCCAGTTCGGTACGTACATCCACCAGCACAAAATCCTCCAGCTCCATCTCTTCCACGTCACCCCAGGTTGCAACATGGGATCTTCCTTCAAGTACATTCTGAGCGACAAAGCCTGCCATATTAACCGGATCCTTCGCTGAGGAAAATGGAGGCGCATACGACAATTCTAATTCTGTCAAATCCTCAATGGTTCCGCCAAGACGAATTACTGTTGCGATTACGTCAATTCTCTTATCCACACCGTCATAACCGATGCCCTGTGCTCCCAATACCTTACCCTCTTGATTAAAAATAAGCTTCAACGTCATCGGTACTGCACTCGGGTAATAGGAAGCATGGGATACCGGATGAACGAAAATCGTTTTATATTCGAGTCCTGCTTTTTGCAAAGCTCTTTCATTAGCCCCTGTGCTGGCAGCAGTAAGGTCAAATACTTTAATAATGGAGGTTCCTTGAGAACCCTTAAAAGTACTTTTTAATCCAGCTATATTATCAGCTGCAATTCTACCCTGCTTATTCGCAGGCCCCGCGAGAGGAATTGCGGTGCTATTCTTTGTAACAAAGTCAATTACCTCGATGGCATCACCTACCGCGTAGATGCCCTCTTTGTTGGTTTCCATCTTATCATTGACAAGAATATGTCCGCGTGGTCCAAATGCCAAGCCACTGTCTGATAGGAATTTGGTATCTGGTGCCACACCAATTGCAAGGATTACGAGATCTGCAGTAATCTTTGTGTCACTATTCAACGTTACTTCCACTTGACTTCCAGTTTCCGCAAAGGACTTAACTCCATCCTGTGTGATTAGCCTAACGCCGTTATCAACTAATTCCTTCTCTGCCAGAATAGACATGTCAAAGTCAAAAGGAGCCAGAATATGTGGTGCTGCCTCAACCAAGGTTACGGTAAGTCCTCGTTCCTTAAGATTCTCAGCCATCTCAACACCAACAAAGCCACCGCCAATTACTACCGCGCTCATTGTGCCTAATCTGTCGACATATTCTTTAATTCGGTCAGTATCCGGTATATTTCTTAAGGTAAATATCTTCTCACTTTCGATACCAGGAATATTCGGACGAAGAGCTTTAGCACCCGGTGACAATACAAGATAATCATAACTCTCCTCATACTCACCCTTCGTTTTACTTTTTACTGTAACTACCTTTTTATCGGAATCCACCTTAATTACTTCACTATTATTACGAACATCGATCTGGAATCTTGCTTTCATCGACTCCGGAGTTTGAACCAGAAGCTTACTTCTTTCCTTAATACTTTCTCCAATATAATACGGAAGGCCACAATTTGCAAAGGAGATGTACTCGTCTCGTTCAAACATGACGATCTCAGCTGTTTCATCAAGTCGTCTTAGTCTCGCCGCTGTGGAGGCACCGCCTGCTACTCCACCTACTATTAATATTTTTTTACTCATATTTTTCTCCCCAATCATTATTTATGCTTTATATGGTTTATAAATTTTAATTCTTTATGGCTTCTATTTCTTTATGCCTAGCAGTCTTTTTTATTTTCATTCACTCTTCTTCGCAATTTCTAACCTGTTTAAAAAAGAACCTTTACAATCTCCTTAACCTTCTCATTGGTAACCTGATAATAAATCTCCAGTCCATTTCTTCTACCTTCAATAATTCCAGCCATACGTAGTTTCTGAAGATGCTGAGAAATGGTTGATTGGGGTGCCCCCAAACAAGATTGCATATAGGTTACATTACATTCTCCCTTGTCTATTAGTCCACGAATAATACATAGCCTAACCGGGTGAGCGATTGTTTTAAGCAGCTCCGCCACTTCGTTATAATTCTTATAATTTGTATCCATGCTTTTCTCCGTCCTCAATTTTATGAAAAATTATCTCATTACTCAGTTATATCAATGTATCTTAATTTAACTTTTTGTTATTTCAGTATTATTAAATTAGTATTCCATCATATCTCTATTCCATTATATCTCTTTCGCTTCAATCTCATTTTCATAAATCTCCACTCACTTAAAAGTTCGCTTAAATTTTTATTCACTTCAATCTTTATTCACTTCATATATCCATTTATAATATTTAGTTTTAATATCACTATATTCATATATTACGATATAGTGATATAAATGTCAATGCAATATGGTTAATTATTTATCAAACTCTGTGACATTATCACTTAATGCTCATACAACAAACTATGCTCCACCGAGTAATTACAGCCTGATTATTCCGCAATTTTCTACTCGAGGAGCATATTATTAAACACTTAAATCCATGCTAATTATTCTATTATACCCTTGGCTTTAGATAAACTGCTACTGCTTTCCAATTCTCCTTGGCCTTATAGATTAATTTATCTCCTTCTATTCTGATGTCCACCTCATCCTCCGAATAAATCTCTGTAATCTCATAATCCTTCTTCTCCAGCAGATTTAGAACACATTCCACTTCCGGCTCACCCTCGAAAGTATGAATAACCGCATATGCATCCCCATTCTCACCAGTTCGAAGAATCCCTTGCCAACCATGTGGATTACGATAACTTGAAATCTCAGTCCCAAACCAATAAGTATATCCATCCTTAATAATCGGAGCGATTAGTTTGTAGAAGGTAATTCCCTCCTCAATCAATTGCCAAGCATCCTCACTTAGTTCAGTCACATCTCCAGACACACACATTCTACCTAAAAAGGTATTAACAATCGAATATGCGATACGTTTTAAATCATCTTCCTTATGCAAAACGGCCCAAATCTGACTCTGACTTGGCAATATCACACGATGAAGATTCGCTGCGATGATTGGAATCTCTTTGCATTCATGTGCATCCGAAAAGGATGCCATACTACAGGCTCTCATCATTAACGGTTCAAGTCGATGGCCACCGGAGGCACAATTCTCCAGCACAATTCCCGGAACTTCCTCCTTCACCTTTTCAATAAATCGATACCCCTCCATCATAATATAACGAAGACCCTCTCCAATTGACTCCACGCCATCACACCCGATTCCAATGGTTTCATTATAATCTATCTTCATATATTCAAATCCGTACTTTTGAATGGTACCGATTACTTTTTCCGTTAAGTATTCCTGAACCCATGGATCCCTCATATCCCAAAATCGCCTCATGGCTGTGGTTAAAACCTTGCCGTCCCTTTTTAATAGATGTTCCTCCAACTGATATGCCCTAGATTTCTCACCGACATTTTCGATTTCAAACCAGATACCTGGTTTCAGACCTGCATCTCTAATCGCTTGTGTTGTCTTTTCCATTCCCTCAGGGAACAGCTCATCAGATACCTTGTAATCACCCATCGCCAAATCCCATGGGATTCCATCTTCCCGGTACCATCCAGCGTCAATCACAAAGTAAGCAAATCCCTTATTTTTAATCGCTCCAAGAATTCCAACAATATTGTCATGGGAAGGGCATCCCCAAGTTGTACAGTATTCATTAAATATAATCGGTAACTCCTGCTCACAACTTGGCCCCTCTTTAAATAATCGATTGCCAGCTTCCGTTAATCTCTGTGAGATGTGACCCACACCCCCACCCCTACATACGGATACGATTGCCACCGGAGTGGTGAAGCCTTCACCCGGAGCAACCTGTTTCATCCAATGTCCGAATTCTCGATCCGCCAAACCACCAGAAATCGAAAGCGCGTCATCCTTACGGTAGAGCTCCATTTGCCAAGAAGCATTATGAGCAAGCTGAGCTCCCCAAAGCACTGCATTCTTGGTATCTTCCACCACAAGGAAGGGGAAATAATGATTAACCGCCATGGAACCCACTTGTCCAAAACGCTCGGAGCGAATAGCATGACCCGCCCATGAAGGTTCCAATTGCAAATCCTCCACTGTTTTACTCTCAAGCCTTCCCTCCATACTCCATACGCTTCGTATCCTATGTACTTTCAATGTATCGTGAGCATCCCGCTCGGTAAGTGGCGTAATTCCTCCCAGCGAAAAACTTGAGATCATCTCCAAGGTAGTCTCAAATAAACTATGATTCTTGAACTCGGAATACATCTCAACACTCTTACTGCCGTTATACCATAACAAGCAATGTTCTAACTCATATCCTCTTTGATCTTTTACCCTCGTTCTAATCTCTATTCTATCTTCTAAAACAACCTCTGCCTGACTCTCATATTGAAGTCTTGTAACAGATTCGCCCTGACGCATGGTGCCTCCACCTGCATACGCTCCTGAATATATATCACCAACTAATTTAAGTTGTACAAAAGAATCGATTACTTGATTTTTCTTATTCCATTGGACCACCTGACACCCCTCCGGCAATAGCATTAATTCTACATTCTTAGTTTCTTCATCCATATAATATTGAACTAACATGTCACCCAATTGATATTGTTTTAATAATACTACTTTACCCATACAATTTCCCATCCCTTCATCATCCTGTATTCATTATCCGCCTTCGTAACCAATACACCATATATAAATTTTACCATAACTCAAAAAGAAAGTAAGCAAGATTTACTTATTTTGCAATAATTAAATCAATGAATACGCAACCATATCCATCCATCTCCCTAGTCCCCCCCACATTCAGTTATCCCATCCTACACCGCATGTGGCCAAGGTAAGTCCCTCAAATCAAATACATCAATACATTAGGCAAGGGTATCATAAATCCTCCATACGTAAATCAATAAATACGTAACCATATCCATCCATCTCCCTAGCCCCCCACATTCAGTTATCCCATCCCACACCGCATGTGGGCAAGTTACCTCCTACAAATCATATCCATCAATACGTTAGGCAAGGGTATCATAAGTCACCCATACATAAATCAATGAATACGTGAGCATATCTATCCATATGCGCAGACCGGCCTCATGCGGTTGACTTATACCGCATGTGGGTAAGGCAAGTCATATGGATAGATATGCTCACGTATTCATTTTCACACTCTAAACCCGACTTATGATACCCGTATTATTTTTATTATTATATATCGCCACTTGCAATATTTTTTCAATTGTCATATATTTACATTCTTTATTGAAATCAATATAGTTAAATGCTATAATTGAAAAGTAAATATAATCCATATTTAATTCAGGAGGATAAGCATGCGAATTCTTGTTGTTGACGACAGCTTTTTTAATTTATCTTCCGTAAAACGCAATTTAGAAGACATGCCGGAAATCACCCAAATCCTATTATGCGACGACCCAAGACAGGCCAAAACAATCGTGGACCAATATAAGATTGACATACTAATAACCGATGTTATGATGCCCGCTATCACGGGTTTTGAATTATTGGAGTTATTTCGCGCTGATAGCAGATACGATGATATGCCAATCATTATGTTAACTTCATTAATTGACATGGCGGTTTATAAAAAATGCTTTGATTTGGGAGCTTTTGACTACATCAATAAACCCTTTAATACCGTTGAGTTACACTCCCGTTTAAAGGTGGCAATTGAGGCAAAAAACAACTCAAATAATTTAAAATCGCTACTTGAGGTAACTAGAAAACAAAATGAAGAACTAAAGATTATGAATGCTGAGCTTACAGAAGCCAAATTCAGTCTTGTACAAACAGAAAAAATGGCAGCAATCGGTCAGCTTGCCGCCGGCATAGCGCATGAGATTAATAATCCGATGGGTTATATCAGTAGCAATTTTGATATTCTCAAAAAATATTATGTAAGAATGAAAGAATATATGGATTTTTTTAATCTAGAGATTAACGGTGATGCATTTTCCTGTGTAGACTGTAATGCAATTCGAGATTTGCAGGATAAATACCAAGAACTTAAGCTTGATTTTATTGTAAATGATTTAGAAAATATTTTTACTGATTTATCAGGTGGTATCAAAAGAATCACCGACATAGTACAGTCGTTACGAGTATATGCCCGCACCTCCAAGGATGATGAGAAAGATACCAATGTATTACTAAAATTGATACAGCAAGTAATTCTCATAATTAAAAATGAAGTCAAATATGTTGCATACATTAAACTGGATGTACCTGATGATATCATACTTTATTGTAACCGCATTCAGGTAGGACAAGTGTTTGTGAACATTATATTGAATGCAATTCAGGCTATCAAAACACAAAATCGAGATTGTTTGGGTTCCATTAAGATAAAGGCAAGATGTATCGATGCAAATGTACAAATTGAGTTTACAGATGATGGACCTGGAATTATGAAGGAGCATCTCCATAAGATTTTTGAACCATTTTTTACAACCAAGGAAATCGGGCAAGGAACCGGGCTTGGATTAAGTATTTCCTATGATATTATCGTTAATAAACACAATGGGAGCTTTGATGTAAAAAGTGAAGTCGGGAAAGGAACTACCTTTATCATAACCTTACCGATTATTGCCACTGAATAAATCTCCAATTTCTTAATCATAAGATAAATCAAATGTTATGATGCAGGTACTAATTAAATTCGCAATTCTAGTGTGATGAATGAAAACCAGCTTTCATACTGATAATAATATCTCACAAAGCGAAAGGATGTAGAGGTTATGAAAAAGATTTTAATAGTAGATGATGAGGCACAGATTATAAAAGCATTGCAAAGAATGTTTATAGACTCCGATTACGAGATATTGACCGCTGATAATAGTATGGACGCCACCAAATTAATGGAGGCGACTCCAATCGATATGGTTATAAGTGATATGCGGATGCCTTTGTTTGATGGTTATAAATTACTAAGTAATATTAAAGAAAAATACCCAAAGACAATTCGAATTATTCTCAGTGGTTACGCAGATGAGAAACCTATGTTTCGAGCTATCCTGCATAATATTGCTGAACTATATATTTATAAGCCTTGGAATAACAATAACTTTCTTCAGTACATCAAGAAAATATTTGCTGTGGAGGATACTTTAAATGAAAATGTATTTTTTGAAAAGGTTGAAAAATACTGCCCTCCCCTATCTATCTCAGAAAAATGCGAGAATATGATTACTCTGATCGAAGAGGAAAACATGGATGGACTTATTGATGCAATAGAAAAGGATCTGCAAACCTCGGAGCTATTACTTCAAGTAGCTGACCAAGCCGTCTTTGGCGCTATGCCTAATAAAGTGAAAAAGGCATCCATTTATATAGGGTTATTGAATTTAAAGAGCTTTATGCGTTGGGCAGTTATCGTGAATTCCATTAGACAAGAAGAAGTGTCTACGCAAGAACCCCCTCTATTAATGCAACACTCCTATTTAACAAATCGTATCTTCTTGTTTTTATATGAAGTGTTTCTTCATAAGCAGCCACCGGAAGCTGCTATGTTTGCTGGGTTAATGCATAATATTGGTTTGCTCCTTTTAACAAAGGAAAGTAATAAAAATATAACCTCACCGCTCACAATCGACGATTATAAAAAATTAGATCTGGAGGAACACAAAGAGCTTCATCAAGAAATTGGTGCTCATATCTTAAGTCACTGGGATTTGCCTTATCCAATTTATGAAGTAGCATATTATCATCATAACCCGATGAATGTAAATATCATTCATAAAGAATTAGTCTCCTGCGTTCATATTGCACAGGCATATGCATGGCAATCACTTGGCAGTTCACAAACAGAACCGGTTGCCCCTGAGATATTTGAAAACCTCGATATTTCAGTGGAGGATTTTGAAAAACGCCTAGGTAGATTATTAAAGCAATTAATTACAATTGAAAAGTAATATTAACAAAGCTCCAATCATAATGTGTGTATACTATTACTTACATTTTGATTGGAGCTTATATTATTCGTTAATGAACGTATTTTGGATAATAGATATCTAGTTAATAATTGTGCCCTCATACCTCAATATACATTTCCAATAAGGTTATCGCTTCTCTAACTATGGCTAAAGTCCTTTATCTGAAAAAATGTTTTATATATCCCTATTTTTTCGCAATATTTTCTTCTTGCTCCAACGCTGCCTGCGCAAGAATGTTCAAGTAGTTCCATGGTCGATTAAAATGAGGTTGAAAGAAGAAATCAACATAGGCAAGATCTTCTATAGTCATTTTATTTTGAATCGCTAAGGATAAGGTGTTCGCTGACTGAGTAATATCATATTTTGACATTACCTGTCCACCCACAATTCGATTTGTACCCACCTCATATACCAACTGCATTAATAATTCTTCTGTGGTCGGCATGAATTCAGGACGGTAATTGTCCTTTACCACAACGGCTCTTACCTCTAGCCCAATACTTGGGGCACTGGTAACGGTAACACCGGTAGATGCTATATTATAACCGAATAGTCGAAGTCCAGAGGTTGCCTGAGTGCCACGATATTTTACCTTTGGTTCAACAATATTTTTACCAATCAGCATTCCCATACGAACAGCATTCGTTGCAAGTGGGATATACGCGTTTCCGCCATTGGGGTTATATAGAACTGCACAACTATCTCCCGCTGCAAAGATGTCCGGATTACTTGTTCTCATATATTCATCCACAAGAATAGCGCCATTCGGTAACATATCTACTTTACCCTTTAATAGCTCGTTGTTCGGTCGAAAGCCTACGCATAGAATAACCAAATCAGCCACATATTCACCCTTATTTGTAATGACTGATTTAACAGACCCAGTTGCATCTGTTTCAAAGCTTTTTACCATCTCATCCAGTGCAAGGGTAATACCACGATTTCTTAAGTCTTCTTCGAGCACATCAGTAAATTCTTTATCCAGATATTTATTCAATATGCGATCCAGTCCATCAATTAACGTAACTTCTTTGCCTGAATCCTTGAAGGCTTCTACTAATTCTATTCCAATATACCCACCCCCTACGATGACTACTTTCTGCGCTTGGGTGGTCTTGCTAATAATCGTATTCGCCTGCTCATAATTCTTGCACAGCAATATATTATTGCTATCAATCCCTGGGATCGGCGGAATAATTGGCCAGGAACCTGTTGTATTTACCAATTTGTCATAAGGAACTCTGATTTCTTCCTTCGTATCCAAATTCTCTGCTACAACATATTTCCCTTCCGTATCAATACTTTTTACATTATGCTTCATTCGAACAGTAGCACCCATGGATTGAAGTTCCTCTGGGTTGGAATAAAACAACCCTGCAGCATCCTTTACAACACCACCTACATACAAAGCAATACCACAGGATAAGAAGGATATATTGTCGTTTCTCTCGAAAACAGTTATTTCAGCCTTTGGATTTTCCTTTAAAATATTTTTTACTGCACTAGTCCCCGCATGAGTACATCCAATTACAACTACTTTCATCTAAGCCTCCATTCTTCAGCGACTGAATTGTAGAATTGCTGAATTTATATTTTTTAATAATAGTAATTATTACTGATATTTCTATTATATAACATTAATTGCAATTTGAAAACACTATTTTTAACTATTTGATAAAATATATTAATTTGTTATTCATTTTTGTAATGTTTAAACCAAAAAAGTGTATCAAGACAATATAGTATGTCTAAATACACCTTTTTATAATATGAGCACTAAAATTAGATAATTAATATTTTGCTAGGTCGAATATACAATTTCATATTTCGCTATACGATTATACGATTTCATATTTTGCTACATCAAATTTATGATTTTATATTTCATTATAACGATTATACAATTTCATATCTAGATTCAAACGGTACGGTAATTTAACTAATTAAAACTTAAAACCTATATGTAAATATCATTAATATGATATTACAATCGAACTCAGTTATTTTGCAATAATAGATTCTTTTCAAGGATAAATATTTATATAAAAAACTCCCCGTCGCTCAAATAAATCATTTCATTCATAAAAAGAATTTTTGCAAAATCTTAAATACTTATTAAAATAAGCAAAGATTAATAACTGAGTTATGTTTACAACAAATCCGCTACAACCAATTTATCTATGATTCAGAGTTTAAATTCTTAAATCATATTACATCAATCTATAGTTCCTCTCCCCAAAACTTTAGATGTTGCATTGGATAGGTTTCGATTTTATCCATACTACTTAATTACTAAATCGTTTACGTGAAATATAATAGCTAATTTATACCATATTATGTAAATAACAATGGTTGTATTGTTATAAATAACTTTATATCAACGTTATTACTTACAATTTCAAAATACTATAACATATTTTACATTATTTAATTTAGTTTGTAGTACTTTTAACACTTATTATCTTAAACCTTTACGTAATATTTTGCAAGTATTTTTTATAAATCTTATAATTTTCTACTTAATCGTTTACGTAATTAATGCATTACATTATTATAGTGAATACTAAAATTAATTTTATCTTAACTCTTATACCTTTAAGACGGTTGTAAACCAATTAATTTAGAACCAAAAACACCCAAATATCAACTTATGATTGCCATCATCAGGCTCATATAAATTGATATCCGGATGTTTTATAATTCATCCATTACAATTTCAATATTAAATTTTCACAGATACTTAACAGATACATCTCCATAAATTTTCTATTACATTTTCAATGTAATAGTTTTTGACCATGCGCCATAAACCTTCACTTTTCCGACCATTCTGTAAGCTCTCACCGAAAATTGATAAGTATGTCCTTTTATCATATAACCATATGAATAGGTAGTCTTTGAGGATGTTTCATCCCAACCGTCAAACAAAGTACATTTACAGTAAACATCATATCCTGACGCTCCAGCTACGGGCGACCAAGTGACTGTTACTTTATGTTTATTCTTTGTTACCTTTAGTTTTCCAGGTACATTAAGCAAAGATTTAGCACTTGCAGCTGCACTAAAAGTGCTATTAACTGTTTTTTTCCCTGATAAACTATATGATATTACTTTATAATAATATGTTTTACCCGTATCTAAAGATTTGTTTATGTATGATGTTGATTTTGTTGTAGCTACCAAACTATATTTTCCAGTAACTGAAGTGGCTCTATAAACTTTATAGCCTTTCACTCCCGATACTTTGTTCCAGCTAATTTTGATGCTGTTATAAGATGAAGATACTGCCTTAACGGATTTAGGCATCTTTTTATCCAATGTCCACTTTGCATAAAGTGTCATATCACTTCGCACATAATCTTTAGAAAAGTTCCATGCACTCTTATAATTTTTATCTTTATACCACCCATTAAAATAATATCCTAATCTAGTAGGCTTCTCAGTAGGAGTTAATAACGAGTTCTTATCTACAATAACCCTATTAACCACACTTCCACCCATACTATCAAAATTCACTGTAGCAATTTTTGATGCATCCATCCGCACTATTGTATTTTCATACTTATTATACAAATATAGGACAAATTTATTAGAAACTTCATATAAAGTAATATCATCACCAAAGTATTCAATCGGATCAAAGGTATTACTATTAAAAGCATAGCTATTTGTAAAAACTAAACCACACTTTGCAAGAACAATATCCTCATCGCTATATTGCCCCAGAATCTTCAGTGGATCTTTTTTATCAAAACTACAACCGGCATAGTATACTTTTTCTCCATCGTACAAAGTGGATCCATTCGTAGTAAATCCAAGGTCAAATTGAATATCCGAATGTCCTATCATTTTTTCGTTGATGGTATCATAATAATATATCTCATCATTACAACTTTCACCAATATACAGAATATGATCCTCTGTATTAATCTCTAGATCGGGACTAACTATTCCACCTGTATTTAAATTCTGTTCTTTGTTGGTCATTAACTCATATTTGTACACGTCAGATACAGTATTGGCTTGTACATAATATAGATTATTTCCATCTTTTGCAATTCTACAAGGATCTATCGAAGTATAGAGTTTCTTCGTTATGCTTTTTTTCGCAATATCAACCACAACGATCTGATGAGTTTGATCGAGTGCTATGTAAAGTTTTCCGTCATCTTCTATAATATCTGATGGTGGAGCGGTAAACGGTAACGCTTTCTCAATATCCAGTGTAGTAGCATTAATGAAAAATAATGCTTTTTCTGTTTTAGAAATGGCATAAATCATATTATTAGACTCACTTAAAAACCACTGACTAAGCCATGGGTTCATAACCAAGGTATTAATTCCGGCATTCAATTTCTTGCCTTTTACAGTTTCTAGTATCTTTGTCTTTTCACCCGAAACAAGTGAAAGGACATTACTACTGTTTATCGTACTTATATTCTGTAGTCTCTTAATCGTTTTCGTATTTTTTCCATACAAAAATATTGTATTATTTGTCGAATATATCAATTTCTTCTCATCTTTAAAAGTTCCTATTTGTGCATGAGTATTTAAATCATACATGCCATAATTAGTATACACCAAATCATTATTTACATATAATACACAGTCTTTATTTCCAAAATAACCATTCATTTTTGTCGGCGTATTTTTATCAAATTCCCACCCGGCAAAATATACACGATAGCCATCATAATAAGTACTACGATACCAATTAGTAAAACCGTATCCGTTATCATAATTACTCTTCTCAATCATATTTTTGTCCACGGTATTATAATAGTATAAATTTGACCCAGCCGTACCCGATTCTCCAATATATAAAATATGATCTACTGTATTGATTGCTAATGCTGGTTTTGAAAAATCAAGTTGATTATTAATTTCTTCATTTAACTTAGTCGACAAATTATATTTAAAAATATTATGATAATTATTATTCTCAATGACATAGTATAGATCATCACCATCTTTTACAATATTACTCGGTACATTTGGTAGCGTAATTGTGAAGGATAGTGCTCTACTCTTCATATCAATAACAATTATCTTATTAATACCATCCAATGTAACATAAAGCTGTCCATTATCCTTGATTATATTCGTCGGTTTCGCGGAAAGCTTTAAACTCTTTTCTAAAACCAATGTAGTAGAATTTATGAAGTACATATAATTACTGGTTTCTGATATGGCATAAATGGTTTTAGATGCTTCATCTACTTCCCATTGGCTAATTCCTGAACTCAATTTTAATTCAAGAGAATTAATCGTTGCGTCTGCCTTGGTAGATGGTAATCCCATACTTATAACAACTAGTATTAATAGAACAAACCCTATCTTCTTTATCATAATAGCCCCCCAAAAAATAATATATATTAGAATATTATTCCTTTTTAGTACTTGTTGTCAACAATTAAAAAACTTGCTAGACGAGGGCCCTTCACCTATAATTAGGCTTTCAATTTTTGTTGATTTTCCTTATGTGTCGCCTATTTATCTTGTGTTTAGCAGATTCTAGGCAACCCTTCTCCATATAATACATCGATGGATCTTGTTCCCTGAAGCCTGGTTTTCAAAATAACCCCTTTTCCGCCCATCATCCTGCCAATCACTGCAGCGTTCTTACCATACTTATTATCTCTAATAATCCCTAACGCCTTATCCGCCTCCTGTACGGGAACAACTGCAATCATCTTCCCTTCATTCGCCATATAGAGAGGATCCAGACCTAGAATATCACAAAAACCCTGAACCTCCTTGCTAACCGGAATATCCTCTTCGCATATCTCAATTGCGCAGCCGGAATGTTCTGCCGCTTCATTTAATACCGTTGCCAGTCCTCCACGAGTTACATCTCTCATACAACGCACATTGATATTTTCATCAATTAAGCTTTTCACGATTGAGGATAACGGGGCACAATCACTTGCAATGGAATTCTCGATTCCCATGCGTGAGGATAAAATAGCAGCATGATGTTCACCAAGGTAACCGGACAAAATGATCACATCTCCTTCATGACAATTGGAAATGCTTATTCCCGGTTTTATGATTTCACCAATACCGGAGGTATTAATATAGATTCCACCCTTACCTTCAATCACCTTTGTATCACCAGCTACAATTTTAACTCCCGCTTCCATAGCAGCCTGTGCCATAGATTGAGCAATTGTATCAATCGTTTCAATTTCAGCACCTTCTTCAATAATAAAACCTGCTGTAAGATATTTTGGTACAGCTCCCATCATGGATAAATCATTTACCGTTCCACAGATAGCCAACTTACCAATATCACCACCACGAAAAAATAACGGTGTAACAACAAAGGAATCTGTTGTGTAGGCAATGTTACCACTTACGTTAAGCACTGCTGCATCCTCTAATTTATTCAACGTTTTATTATCAAAATGTTTTAAGAATATATCGTTAATTAAATTCCCGGTTTGTTTTCCGCCACTCCCATAGGACATATCAATTTTCATAACTACCTCCATCAAATGTTCTTATACCATATTCCGCAGGCTCCTTCTGAAGATACCATGCAAGATCCAACCGCACTTAAAGGAGAACATACCTTTTTAAATAACGGGCATTCTATTGGTTGAATACGTCCTAATATAACATCCGTACATCTGCAACCAATTGGCTGCTTTTCTTCCTGTATCCTTCCAACGCTTCCAGCGTCATAGTCACGGTACTGCTCACGCAGGCTTAATGCGGAACCTTCGATTACACCAATTCCCCTCCAGTAATCATCCGTACTCTCAAAGTACTGATCAACTAACTTTTGCGCCTTGTAATTACCATCTTCCGTTACCACACTAGGATACATATTCTTTACTTGACAATCACCACTTTTAATCTGCGATACAATCTCATATACCGCAGCCAGAATATGTTCACCTTCAAACCCCGCAATTACAAAGGGTTTTTTATATTGTTCCCTTAAAGTTTGATAGGCGTTACTACCAATCACAGCACTAACGTGTCCTGGGCTTAAGAAGGCATCAATTCCTTCTTCGTTCTCGCAGATAAAGGTTAGAGCAGGGACGATGGTTTTTAATGAAGTTAGTAACTTTAAATTATTAATATTTTTATTAAGTATTTCATCCATCATTAACGCGTAAATCGGTGTGGTTGTCTCAAAACCTACCGCAGCAAAGATATACTGTGTATCCTGATCATCCATCGCTTTCTGTATAGCCAAAAGTGGAGAATATAATATTTGAACGTTACCACCGATTGCTTTTGCTTCTGTTAAAGAATACTCGCTTCCTTTCACCTTCATCATATCACCAAAGGTAAGGACACAATGTTTTTCCAACCTAGATAACTCCACCAGCCGATCAATATAAGAGGAAGAAGTTACGCAAACCGGACATCCAGGACCTGATATTAATTGAATCTTAGGTGATAACAAGCTACGGATTCCATTTTTAAAAATGCTTCCGGTATGTGTACCACATACCTCCATAATCTTAATTGGTTTTCCATCATAATTCTTTAATTCATCTTTTACTTGCTCGAGCGTCTTCATCCGCATCCTCCTGAAGTTCAGAAAACATTAATATTATCTCTTCTGCCATATCTTTTTTCATCACTTCAATGACAACTCCTGCATGCACCAAAACGTAGTCTCCCACCTTCGTAGAAACTAGTTTAATATTCACCTGCGTGATGTTATTCATAATATTAACTTTTGCAAAATCTCCATTAATCTCTATAATCTTACCCGGAACTGCTACACACATATTCATCCACCCTTTCCCATATTATTTCTATAGCCGAAGTTACTGATCTATTCCTCCAAACGAGTGTTATTTTCCAAATATTCTTTTCCAATATAAGCTTGCCCTAAACTGATAGACCCATCATTCGGTGGAACCGCCATATTCGCGAATACTTGAAAACCCTTCTGTCTTAAAATTATTAAAGTTCTCTCTACCAAAACAGTATTTTGAAATACTCCTCCACTAATTGCAACTAAGTTACTTTGGTACTGTTCTCTGAGTTTACCACATATCTCTCCAATTGCCTCACTTAAGGCATAATGGAACCCTAACGCTAATGCTCCCACACTGTGCCTCTCACGTTGTGTACAGAGTGTCTCCAGTACCGGAGTAGGATCCAATTCCATTATCTCACCTTTTTTTGAAAAAGCAAACTTAAGCTCTAATGGTTCTAGCATATTCCTCTTCGCCATTACAGCTTCCTTCTCTAAAAGCGCCGCACATTCTCCCTCATAACTGTTTTCTTGACCAATATCCAAAATGGAAGCAACAGCATCAAAAAGACGTCCTATGCTAGATGATAGAATTGTATTAATCTTATTCTCCAATGCCGATTTAATTATCTCTTTCCGGTCATCCCTTACATAAGCCTCAAGCTTTGAATGTAACAAATAGCAGGTTGCCGTTTTTTTACTATCCTTCATGGATTGATCACCACCAAGCATTGGTGTGTATGTTAGATGCGCAGCCCGAACAAAATGTGTACCTTCACATACAAGGAATTCTCCACCCCAGATATTACCGTCCGTTCCATAACCGGTACCGTCGAATGCTATCCCGATCACTTTTTCATGCAAATCATGCTCTGCCATTACAGAAGCTATATGTGCTTGATGATGCTGTACCTCAACGACCGGAATTCCTAACTGTTTAGCAAATTGTGAGGAATGATAATTTGGATGCATATCACATACTGCAAGCTTGGGCATAATCTTTAATAAACTCCTTAAATCATAATAGGAATTCACATATTCTTTCATTACCGATATCTCTTCCAAATCTCCCAAATATTGCGAAACTGTCGCAATCCCATTCTTATACAAACAAAAGGCTCCCTTTAAATCTCCCCCAGCCGCAAAGATAGTTCCTCCTACTTTTATAATGTTTGTTTCATCTGTTAAGTTATCATCCTTAGGGTAATTCTTATCAAAAAACTCAGCTTGTTGGCTATCCTGTTCTGTGATATCATCCTGAAGATAATTCATATCAATATACTCAGCTTGTTGGCTATCCTGTTCTGTGATATTGTTTTTCTCGGGTAAAAAAACTGGGTAAGGAACATATCCACGGCTTCTGCGAATCAGCTGCGGCTTGCCATCTATAATCTTTGCAACTGAATCATCCACCGTTCGAATAATTCTTCTCGTATTGTATAACACCCCACTCAGATAGGGAGATTCAAAAGAACACATTATGTCATCATCTTTAATTATCGGTTGATTGGATACGTTGGCACTGGTCATAATCAAAGGACCACATTCTTTAGTCAAAAGCATCTGAAGTGGAGTATAGGGTAAAAATGCACCACAGTAGATACTCCCCTTATTCGTGGATGGTGCCATCGTATCTTCATGCATATACAGTAGAACAATGGGTCTAGCATTGGTTAATAATAATGCCCTTTCTTCTTCGGATACGAAACAATACTCTTCCAACACTGGAAGAGAAGGGAACATTACTGCGAAGGGTTTTTCTTCACGCCCTTTCAGCTTTCGTAGTTTCTGTACCGTCTCTTCATTATAAGGGGAACTTACTAGATGATACCCGCCAATTCCTTTTACAGCAAGGATACCACCTTCCTTCAAAATAGCAATTGCTCTGTTTAAAGCTGTTTCATTATTAGTTTGAAAATTGTTTTTAATTTCAAAATTACTTTTAATTGAAGAATTGCTATTGTCTTGAAATATCAAATACGGTCCACAATCATTACAAGATATCGTCTGTGCATGAAAGCGTCTACTCTCCGGTGAAATATATTCTTGATTACAGGATGGGCACATGGCAAATTCCACCATTGTAGTAGTATCGCGGTCGTAAGGTACACTTTCCATAATTGTATATCTTGGTCCGCAGGACATACAACTGATGAAAGGATTACGATAACGACGATCGTCACTATTTTGCAATTCCTCCTGACAGTTAGGACACACCGGCAAATCTGGTGGAAGGATAGACATATCTTCACTGTTTCCACTTGTGATAATAATAAAACCGGACGTTTCTGATGTATCAATTCGTGTCAACTCTGTTGCCTCTGATATATCTTCTTTTAATAACTCCTGTAGCTCTGATAAATCATCCTGTCTCAACTCTAGCACCATTGATAAATCATTCTGTCTCAACTCTGCCACCTTTGATAAATCATCACATCTCAACTCTGGCACCTTTAATAAATCATCCTGTCTCATATCTTGCACCATTGATAAATTATCCTGTCTCAACTCTGACATACTTGATTTATCATTTTCTATTAAATCCAAAGTTTTATCACTTAACTCAGAAGTCACAACCTCCTTCATGGTGATTAGGTTCAATTCCTCGCACTCTAGTTTAATAATCTCCACACCATTACTTTGCAGCAGAAAAAGTTCCTTAACAAGCTGTTCTAATTGCTCTTTTGAAGCTTGTGCAATGATCTCAACATAACCGCCGACATTGCGCACGGTACCTTTTATATTAAGTTTTTTGGCAATACGATAAACAAGGGGTCGAAATCCAACCCCTTGCACAATGCCATACACTTTTATTCTCTTAGTTATAAGCTTACTTTTTCCATTATCCATGATACTACTTGATCAAAGCCCTCTCCTGTTTTACCGGACACTTTAACTACAGGTGCCGTTTTATTTAATGCTCTTACACCCTTCATAAAGAAGTCCTCATCAAAATCAATATAAGGTATCAAATCACATTTGTTTAAGATAATAATATCCGCTTTTTCAAAAGCCAATGGATATTTATACGGCTTATCACTACCTTCTGTAACGGTGGAAATCAGCATTTTTGCATGCTCACCAATCATGAATTCTGCAGGGCACACAAGATTGCCGATATTTTCAATAAATAATACGCCATCTTTAATACTCAGCTCTTCTACTGCATTGCCAATCAATGGAGAGTCCAAATGACAAGCACCGCCCGTATTTATCTGAATTGCCTTCACACCCAGCGACTGTAATGTTTTGGTGTCAAAATCAGCTTCAATATCTCCTTCTATTACATAGGAAGTTACGTCCTTCAGACGTTTAATGATATTAATTAAGGAAGTGGTTTTTCCCGCACCCGGGGCTCCCATCACATTAAAAGCATAAATTCCACTTTCCGTTAAAGATGAATTAATTTGTGCCGCGACCTCATCATTCTTGTCATAAACAGATTGCATGACTTCAATTTCTTTGTTCTCTGTCATTATAAACCTCCATTATATTTCAATTGATTTGATGTAAAATTCCTGTCCAATTTCAGTCGGACCACCTTCCCCCTTGCAATAAGGACAGTCAAAGGAAAAGGGTTTCCGAACAAACAATTCACCACAGCTGCTACATTTGAGTTTTGGTACAACACGTTCAATGTTTAGCTTCGCCTTCTCACAGGCACTTCCCTCTGCAATAATCTCAAAATACAGCTCAATTGAGCTAGCAACATAGCCAGAGTAATCACCAACTACCAAGTTAATGACTTTTACTTCTGATGCATTGTTTTTGGCAGCGTGTTCTGCTGCTATTTCAATTATTCGTTGGGTGATTGGGTATTCATGCATTTGATATATTCATCCTTTACGCTGCCTTTAGAGGGTGCTGTATATTGGTTATCCATACCAAGGCATTTTTTTGGACAGACTTCATTACAATAATTACATTGTATGCATTGAAGCCTTTCAATAGTCCAAGAAGTTTTGCTTTTATCCACCTGGATTGCTCCTGTAGGACAGCGTCTTTGACAAATACCACAGAATATACAGTCTTCAATAGTAATCTTGACCTTCCCCCTGGTGCGGTCAAACTTTTCTTTCTGTTTCATTGGATAAAGAACTGTATATGGTCCATGAAACAGATTTTTAAACAGTGTCTTTGACATTCTTAAAATTGACATACTAACCTCCATGCCACCTCTTTGAGGCAGCTCTATATCTTGCCGGATTTCCGGTAATATTCTTAGAGTAAAACCACCAATTTATCGTTCCGTACAGCTGATACAAGGATCGATCGTAAGAATTAAAATTGGTACATCAGCAAGTGCACATCCTTTTAATGTTTCCAATAAAGCAGGGATGTTAGCAAAGGTAGGAGTTCGCACTCTCAATCGATCAAGATTCTTAGACCCATTGGCTTTTGCATAATAAACTACCTCCCCACGTGGTTGCTCCACACGCATAAAATGTTCACCGTTTGGATTACCGGTTACTTTAACCTTGATATCCCCCTCCGGAATTAACGTGATACACTGATGTATCAAATCAATCGATTGGAACATCTCTTTTATTCTAACGTTGGTTCTTGCATAACTATCCCCTGCTTCATCAACGATAGGTTTAAAATTCAATTTGCCATAAACTGCGTAACCGGTTGATCTTAAGTCACCCTCAACACCGCTTGCTCTTCCCATTGGACCTACTGCCCCAAGATCAAATGCCTGTTGTTTCGTTAATACGCCAACACCTTTGGTACGTAATTTAACTGACATATCATTAATAAAAACATTGGTTACTTCTTTTAATTCTTTGTCCATACCGGCTAACGTCTTATCAATCTTTGTCAATACCTCAGTACTGATATCTTTTCTCACTCCGCCGATATCACAGACAGAAAAAATTACTCTACCACCAGTGGTCTCTTCGAATATATCCAATACCTGCTCTCTCATCTTCCAGGACTGCATAAAAAGACTCTCAAAGCCAAATGCATCTGCAAGTAAACCAAGCCATAAGAGGTGACTGTGAAGACGTGATAACTCAGCCCAAATTACTCTTAAATATTGCGCACGCTCGGGAACCTTGACCTCCATAATCTCTTCAATCGCCATACAATATCCCATTCCGTGCATAAAGGAACAAATACCACAGATTCTCTCTGCAACATAGGTATATTGTTGGAAATCCTTCTTTTCTACAAGTTTTTCTAACCCTCTGTGTATATATCCTATTCTAGGGATTGCTTCAACTACAACCTCATCCTCTAGCACCAAATCCAAATGAATTGGTTCAGGAAGCACCGGATGCTGCGGTCCAAAAGGAACTACGGTTCTTTTACCCATTACTCGTCCCCCTCTTTCTTACCAAACGGTGTTTTAACTGGTATCTTATATAAAGTATCCTTAAAGTCAATATTAATTTTTACTATTTTAGACCCAAATAGTTCGTTAATTTCATTTTCGTAAAGAAAAGAGTAAGGATAAAATTCACTGATACTTGGTACTTCAGTCTTGCTATCTGTATTGATTCGTAGATTTATCAACTCATAATCCTTATCAAAGGAATAACTAAGTTCTAAGTCCTCTTTATTGGTACATGTGATTGCTACCAGACGATATCCTGCATCTTTTAACTTTATCACTTCCGTTAACAAATCACTCGGGGTAACTGGTTGAATTATCTGCTGACCCATATAAAACCTCCATTTCTGCTGAACACCTTAAGTTACGACCCAGCATACTATTTTTTTATTTTCTTACGATTATTTTGCTTTTCTTCTAAAACAGCAAGGCCACTTACAACGCCATCAATGATTGATTCAGGACGTGCTGCACATCCGGGAACATATACGTCTACCGGAAGAACCTTATCCACTCCACCAACAACATTATAGCATTCAGCAAATATACCACCTGAGGTGGCACAAATTCCTATTGCTACTACAACCTTCGGCTCAGCCATTTGTTCATAAAGCTGTTTTACTACAGGTATATTCTGTTCATTTACGCTTCCAGTTATTAATAATATATCTGCATGTTTTGGATTACCCGTATTAATGATACCAAAACGCTCTACATCATATAACGGGGTGAGACACGCCAACACTTCTATATCACAGCCGTTACAGCTAGATCCGTCATAGTGTAATATCCATGGTGATTTTTTTATACTTTTCATACAAACCTCCATCTATCTTTAAGTCTTGCAAAACGGACGTATATAACAAATCATAAGTTCGCTCGCATGCTTTACTTGTTCAAAATCATTACTACATATTCCGCATTAAATTATCGTAAGTAGGATAGGATAAATAAGTTCGCAGCTCCCATAATTGCTGTTACAATCCATGCCGAAGCGATTGCCTGTTGCCATTTTAAACGTGCAACTGCATTATCTATCAATATCTCGAGGAAATAAACCAGTGCACAAACTAGAACTGCAATCACATGACTAATTAGTGTATGCGCTGCAAAGAATACATATACTAGAGTCAATGAGATAATCGTTTCATACCAGTGAGTCACTTCTATTACTGCCAAATCCCTACCGGAATATTCAGTTGTGATACCCTTTACAATCTCCTGATGTCCATGATGAGACATACTTAAATCAAAAGGTGACTTTCTCAGCTTAAAAGCTAAGATATACAATAATCCAATAAATACACCAGGTAGATATATGATTGCCGGCTTATCTGAAGCAATGATATCTTTGATAAAAAAGCTATGATTGGCATAATACAAACCAACACATGTCAATAAAACCATAGGTTCATATGCCATAATCTGTAGCAATTCTCTCTCAGATCCAATCGTGCTATACGGAGAATTCGATGCATATCCTCCTAATACGAAAAAGACTGAACCAAGTGTCAATGCAAAAATTGCCAGCAGAATGTCACCACCACTAAGTAAGATTGCAGTTGTAAACATAACGAAAATACAAGATATGTATACAAAGAATCGATGCATTGAATTAACTTCAATGGATTCTTTACTAATCAGCTTTAACACATCATAAAATGGTTGCAATAAAGGAGGACCCTGTCTTCCCTGTAAACGAGCTGATATAATTCGGTCAATTCCAGTCAGTAAACCACCCGCAAGCGGTGCTACAATGATTATTCCCAAAACCAAAAGTATTGTTGTCATATTAAAGCAGCCCTCCAATTAGAAGAATCGAACCTACAACCAAAGTTATAATTGATAATATATCACTCCATAAGGATAAGGTTTTTGTACCGAAATAGCTTTCCATATACCAGTTCCTTAGCTCAACCTTTTGAGTGATACCAATGGAACCATTGAAAGACTCATTATCACCGGTATTTTCACCCGCCATATAAATCGATGCTTTTCTTCTTTTATTATTTTTATAAATCGGAATAAAGCTTACTGGCAATATGATTAACATACTTAGCATGATAAGCATTAACTCCGTATTATTCTTTCCGATTGGATTTAACGCTTCACTTCCAAATATATTAGATAGATAAGGAACCAACGCATGTTCAGATATAATCGGGAAGCCAAAGCATGAAATTACAACCATTATTCCAAGGATAACAATCGGAATAATTTCATCAAGATGAAACTTATGTTTTACAGGATTTTTAACATTTGCATTGGATACAAGCTTGCCCATCCACTTTGACCAATAGAATAAGGTTGCTGCACTACCATATGCTAATATAATTACTGTTAATATTTGATCTGAATCGATGAATGCTTTCATCGCCACCCATTTTGATATCAACATACCAAATGGAGCTAGGAACATACCTGCAATACCGATTAACATGAAGATTGCCAATTTACTCGATACTCCCATAAGTACATCCATATCTTCTACATTTCTACTACCAATCTGATGTTCTGCAGAACCAACCGAGATAAACAGTAAGGATTTCGAAACTGCATGGAATATGACGAGAAGAATTGCAGCCCATAACGATTCCTGAGTACCTATGCTCGCACAGATTACAATCAGTCCAAGATTAGCTATCGTAGAATATGCCAATATCTTCTTTGCATCACTTTGTGCAATGGCCATTAAGGAACAGGCTAGGAAGGTAATACCACCAACCAAGGTTACTGTTCTACCAACATAGCTATCTCCAAGCATTGGTGATAAACGAATAATCAGGTACACACCTGCTTTAACCATCGTAGCTGAATGCAATAAGGCGGAGGTTGGCGTGGGTGCAACCATAGCTCCTAATAACCAGGATGAAAAAGGAAGCTGCGCTGATTTTGTCAAAGCAGCAAAGGCTAATAAAAACACCGGCATCAATATAATTGTTTCAGGCTTTTTACTAACTAGGGTAGATAATTCTAAGGTATCAAACTGCATACCGATCCAAACAATTGCAACTGCAAATGCAATTCCACCGCCCAAGTTAATTACTAACGCACGGAATGCATTGTTTTTTGCTTCTTTCGTTTGTGTATAACCAATCAATAAGAAGGAACAAAGTGTTGTAAGCTCCCAGCAAAAATATAACCAAGTAAGATTATTACTTAACACCAACCCGAACATTGCAGATAAGAACAAGAACAAAATTGCGAAAAAGAAACTTTTTCTCTCTTTATATTCCTTGTGGTGTTTATGATAATCTTTCATGTAACCGACCGCATACAGACAAATAAGACTACCTACCAGACCAACAATCAGAACCATAATTATGGCTAATTTGTCCAGATAAATCGCAGTCTTAACTTCAATACCCTGTTTCCCTGTAAATTCAAATGTTAAAATCAATGCAGTTTGTATGAAAGAGAACGCAGAAACGAGATATTTCTTGTTCTTGATACCAACTGTTATGATAAATAGAGCTACCGCTACCTCTACAACTGCCATTATTAAATCAATTGTTTCCTCATGAGGATAGGTAAATGTTTGAATATCGTTAAAATATAGATATGTAACTATTACTGTTACTGCGGCAGTTGCGATTGCACTAATTCTTACAAGCGTATTTCTTACTTTGTCATTACGAACCAAGAAAATAATCAATGCTGCTGCTAATGGAAATAAGATCAATAGAGAGATTGCATTCATAATTTCGTCACCTTGCCCAATTTTTTTGATATTTGTCTTGAAAATTTATTAAAAGAGCCATACATAGGAAAAAATCAAAACGCACTTATGTGCATCATTGATTAATTTATGTCAATTTTAACTCTCAATGATGTATATTGTCAATGATTGTTTATTTATAGACAATGGGACAGTTATTCCCATTTTATTCAGCACTTTTACCAAAATTGTTGTCGAATTTTGTATTAATAAATTATCATTATGTAATACTTGAAAAATCGAATAATTGGTTATATAATAAGTTAAAATATATAAATAAAACTTGTATATTAATTTCAGCGATGATAAAAGCTGCGATTCTAGAATTACTACAGAGAGCCGGTGTTTGGTGCAAACCGGTGTGATTATGAATCTTTCCACTTTTTAGCTGCCGGTGATGAGTCGGAAGGGTGGTACCCTATATCGTACTTTAGAGTGGTCAAGTAGGTTACTTGGCAATTTGGGTGGCAACGCGGATTCCTTTCGTCCCATGTTATTTGTTTGGGCTGAAGGGATTTTTTATTGTCTTCCCCTGCAAATTCCAGGATGTAACAAATCTTTTTTAATATGAAGCTACATTATTTACATTAATTGCTGCTATATGCAGCGAAACGGAGGACACTATGTTAGATTTAAAATTTGTCAGAGAAAATCCTGAAATCGTAAAACAGAATATCAGTAATAAATTTCAGGACAAAAAGCTTCCTTTAGTTGACGAGGTAATTGCTCTCGACGTAGAGAGTAGAAATGCCAAGCAAGAAGCAGATAATTTAAGATTTGAGAGAAATAAACTTTCTAAACAAATCGGTGGTTTAATGGCTCAGGGCAAAAAAGAGGAAGCAGAAGAACTAAAAAAACAGGTAACTGCTGATTCTGAACGCTTAGCACAGCTTGAAGCATGCGAAACAGAACTTCAGGAAAAAATCAAGAAAATCATGATGACAATTCCAAATATTATTGATCCGAGCGTACCCATCGGCAAGGATGACAGTGAGAATGTGGAAGTACAACGTTATGGTGAGCCTTTTGTTCCCGAATTTGAAATTCCATACCATACTGAAATCATGGAAAAATTGAATGGAATTGACCTTGACAGTGCCAGAAAAGTTGCAGGTAATGGCTTCTATTATCTGATGGGCAATATCGCAAGATTACACTCTGCTGTTCTCTCCTATTCCAGAGATTACATGATTGACCGTGGCTTCACCTACTGCATCCCTCCTTATATGATTCGTAGTGAGGTTGTTACTGGTGTCATGAGTTTTGCTGAGATGGAAGCTATGATGTATAAAATCGAAGGTGAGGATTTATTTCTCATCGGAACCAGTGAACATTCCATGATTGGTAAATTCATTGATACAATATTACCTTCAGAAACCTTGCCACAGGCATTAACCAGCTACTCCCCATGCTTCCGTAAGGAAAAAGGCGCTCATGGATTAGAAGAAAGAGGCGTATATCGTATTCATCAATTTGAAAAACAAGAAATGATCGTGGTATGTAAGCCTGAAGACAGCAAAGCATGGTTTGATAAGCTATGGCAGAACACCGTTGATTTATTCCGTACGTTAGATATTCCTGTAAGAACACTAGAATGTTGTTCGGGCGACCTTGCAGATCTCAAAGTAAAATCCATTGATGTTGAAGCATGGTCTCCTCGTCAAAAGAAGTACTTTGAAGTGGGAAGCTGCTCCAACCTAGGTGATGCACAGGCTCGTCGATTGAAAATTCGTGTTGTTGGAGAAGAAGGCAAATATTTTGCTCATACTCTTAATAATACAGTAGTAGCTCCTCCAAGAATGTTAATCGCATTCCTTGAAAACAATTTAAACGAAGACGGTTCCATTAATATTCCGGTTGCTTTACAGCCTTATATGGGCGGACAGACGGTAATTAGATAACGAGTAAAATTAAACCTGTTCACGAGATACATTGTTACGAATTAATAGAGCGTTACTAGAACCAATCTCTTGTCATTATAATTTTAAAATTAGTATTTGATATTTAAAAACACTCCCACATGTTAGTATTTTCTACGACGTTATGAGTAACGAATAGGAAACCCTAACTTGGGGAGTGTTTTTTATCGAAGTGAATTTGCTATCATATTCACATTCCTATCGATTCCTTATTATATAGAACCCTGTGTTATGTTTATATTCTTATGAATAAAAATCTGAAATTCCTTTATATAACAATCTCGCAGTAAATTCTGCCATCATTTCTGTTGATTCTATCATTCCATCCTGAAGCCATTTTTGTACAACATTTAAAGCACCTGTAATAGCAAAGCTTTGAAGATATTCTGAGGTTCTGGAATCTATGCTTTGATATTTACGTAGTTCAGCTATGGTTTTTTGTTGTGCCAATAACATAATCTCTCTTTGAAAATTCGGATCTCCATAATCACTAAGCAATACCTTGCAGAGATCAGCATTCTCCGCTATATACATTAGAATTTCATTCAGTCCCTGAACCGTCTGAGCGTCATGCTTTTGAAAGCCATGCCTTTCAATATGTTTCTCAAACTCAGTTATAACCTCGCGTTCTAACGTTATTAGCAAATCGAACTGGTCTGAATAATGAGCATAAAAAGTACTTCTGTTAATATCAGCAGTTTCGCAAAGCATCTTAACCGATATTTTAGCAATAGGATATTCTCTCATCAGATCTACTAAACTATTTTTTAACAGCGTCTTTGTATATTTAATTCTTCTATCAATCTTTTCACTTTTCATAACGTCTCCTCAATTAAATCCACTTTACTCTTTTCGTGAATTTAAACCCCTGTGAATTATAAACTTTTTATTAATTTCCAACACATTAATCAAAAATGTAGAGAATCCCTCATTATATACAATACTGATGGTTGTAAACCCTCTATGTGTGTATTATATTTCATTATTGATGATAAATCAACATTATGTCGTTTTACGATAATATATTAGTTGATTTTCAGCTCGACAATGAAAGGAGTTAACATATGAAACAGATTATTAAATATCGTTGGTTTATCTTTGCATTCTGGTTAGTTGCAACATTCTTACTTGTGTTTTTTCAGCCCGATGTGAATGCAATTCTAAGACAACGAGGTCAGCATCCGATTAGCAATGATAGCCCTTCAGCGATGGCAGATTCTATCCTTAGCAAAATGGAAACGACGAAAGGTACGAATAATATCTTAGTATTCTTTGATAAGAATAAAATTACGAATGATGAAATGAAACAAATCAAAACAGCGGTCAACTCAATTAAAGAAAAACAATCTGATTTTGGAATTGCTGAAATCATTGATCCCTTTAACATTCCTGAAGCAAAAGCTTCTTTAATTTCGAAGGATGGTACCACTCTTATGGTAAGCTTTAAGCTGAATAAGGGATCACGTGAAGTTGATGACATCAAAAAAGAGATTGATACCAATTTAACCAATGTAACCACGGAACATTATCTCACCGGACAGGATTTCATCAACAATGATTATTTAAAAGCCTCTGTTGCCGGCGTAGAAAAGAGTGCAATTTTAACTGTAATTTTCATTTTAATTATATTGATTCTCATGTTCCGATCAGTGATTATCCCTTTCGTCTCACTGATAACAGTTGCCTTTTCTTATCTGACTTCAATGGGCATTGCTGCTCAATTGATTGATAAAGTAAACTTCCCGGTCACAACGCTGACCCAAATGCTACTAATCCTTATATTATTCGGTATTGGAACGGATTATAACATACTACTTTTTAATCGTTTTAAGGAAGAGTTATATAACGGTTTATCCGTAAATGATGCAATAATAAAGACATATAAAACAGCTGGAAAGACGATTACTTTTAGTGTACTTACTATATTAATTGCATTTTTCAGCCTCATTCTATCCGAATCCCCGATTTATAAATCAGCAATTGTGGTTGTAATCGGCGCTACTATGTTACTATTGGAAATACTTACATTAACTCCTTTTGCTATGAAGCTTTTAGGTGCAAAGTTATTCTGGCCATCAAAGAGCACAACTGCACATAAAGAGAGCAAGACATGGCATAAGATTGCCAGTATTTCAACAAAGCATCCTATCGTTTCAGGTGTAGTAATTGCTCTTATCATTGGAATTACAGTTATATTCCATCAACAAAAGCTTAATTTTGATACCATTAGTGAGCTTGGTAATTCCTATCCTTCCACCAAAGGCTTTTCTATTGTTTCTGAGCATTTTGGTAAAGGTCAGGCAATGCCGGTTACTGTTGTAATTGAAAGCGATAAGCCCCTTGATAATAATGATGCACTTGCAGCAATTGATAATATTACTGAAACCATCAAGAAGATGAAAGGTATCAGTAAGGTATCCTCCGCCACTCAACCGGAAGGGAAACCCATTGAGAATTTTTATATTGGTAAGAATATGACTACGGTTACCGACGGATTATCCCAAACAAAGGACGGCGTCACTCAAATCTATGATGGTTTAAAATTAGCCCAAGATCAACTATCTTCCGCCGATTTTTCAAAGGTTAGTAAGTTGACAGATGGAACGAAAGATCTCAAAAACGGCATGTCCGCCTTAACAGATGGTTTAAAGAAAATCAAAAACGGTATTAATGATGGCTCCTCTAGCTCTGAATCCATTAATAATGGTTTAGAAGCAATCAGAGGGAATCTGAAAACCATGAGTGCAGGAGTCTTGGCTTTATCTGAAGGATATGCCCAGATGCAGGCAGGTTATGCCCAGATGGGAACAAACTACAAGGGCGCTACACAAGCTCTTCTAGGAGTAAAATCCGCCCTAGCACAGATGCAGATGTTGGTAGGCGCTTTAGGAAGTAGCCATTCCGATCTACTAAGCGATCAATATTATCTAGGATTAAAGCAAGCGATTGACACGTTATCCTCTAGCTTAAGTACCGTCACACCCGAGGGTATGAAGCAGTTAAATGACAGTTACGATACTGCAACTGCAGGCTTTTCTACTGCCAATAAAAATCTAGCCCAAATTAGTGGTGGTTTATCACAAATTGTTGATGGCCTAACTAAACTAGAAGACGGACTTGGCAAAGCATCCAATGGTATGAATACGATCATTACCAATATGAATAAGGTTACTGACGGTCTTGCTCAAATGGAAGACGGACAAAAACAACTCGCTTCCGGTATAACCGGCTTTGGAGAATTCGGTACTAAGCTTTCTGATGTAAACGATGGATTAAAGAAAATCTCTGATGGACTTGATCAAACAAACACCTTCCTAATACAGCTTAATTCAAGTAAAACCTTTTACTTACCTAAGGAAGCTTTGTCCGATGAGAATTTCAAAAAAGCATTGGATATGTATTTATCAAAAGACAGAACTATTACAAAGCTAACTGTTGTATTAAGTAATGACCCATATTCTAAGGATTCATTAAATGCAGTTAGTGCAATCAATGCCACAGTATCCGGTGCATTGAAAGGAACCACTCTTAATAATGTAAAGTTTGGAGTATCAGGACCTAGTGCTACCACAAATGATACTAACAATGTACTTAGCAAGGATCTGAACAGAATGATTATTATCGTGTTAATTGGTGTATTCTTAATTCTATTATTTGTAATACGCTCGTTCTGGACACCGGTATTTATCACAATAGCACTGGTTGGCTCATATTATATTGCAATGTTGGTTACAAATATGATTTTCATAAATATATTTAATTATGCGGGTATCTCCTCTTTTGTACCGTTCTTCGCATTTATTGCAATTGTATCGTTAGGCGTTGACTATAGTATTTTCTTAATGATGCGTTATAAGGAATACCCTGATTTATCACCTACACAAGCAATTATTACAGCTTGCAGACATATCGGAGGTGTCGTTACCGCTGCTGCTATTATACTTGGTGGTACCTTCGCAACTTTGATGCCTTCCGGTTTAGTACTTCTTATCGAACTTGCTGTAGCTGTTATCACCGGATTATTAATACTTTGCTTCATCATGCTTCCTGTTTTCCTACCAGCAATGATTGCACTGACCAGTGGTAAAACAGATAAATAAAATGAATAATTATCTGTCTTATGCAAAGAACATGTTATCGTAACTTAGAGATATTACAAGCTTACTTACATTTTATTCTTCTCTTATAGAAGAAATTCTCTTTAATAAAGAAGAAGGATTCGCAAGATGGTATATCAAACCATAATGTGAATCCTTCTTCTATTTGTATTTTTATTTATTTATAATTTTATTTTTTTAGTTGACTATTTAATTATAATTATTTGCTATTTGTTTTTTTATTCATTCTCTTATTTATTATTTTCTTTTTTATTATTTCTTACTTATTATTCTTCTTTCAATTTTGATTCTTTGTATTTCGTTGTAATGATTTCTTATTCCGACAGGTATGAACAGCAATAATCCGCTAATTCTGTCACAACTAATTGAAACTTTGAATTCCCTTCTACTTCAAAGGACTCTCCCGCTCCAACTTCTATCCACTCGATTTGACCCGGAAGCTTGACTGTAAGCTTACCAGCCAAAATCTCCATCAATTCCTTCTTACCTGTACCAAATTCATACTCTCCTGGCATCATAATACCAAGTGTTTTCTTCTCTCCATCCGCAAACAAAACTGTTCTGCTGGTTACATTACCATCAAAATATACATTAGCCGCCTTTACTACAGATACATTATCAAACTGGTTCATAAATCCTCCTGTGTACTTGAAATCTTTTATTCACTGATAAATTTTATTATTTTTTATATTCTACTTTGTTTATTTCTTGGTATACTTCTTCGTTTGATTCTTCTTTTTCTTCGTTATTTTCTTCTTTATTTATCATTTGTTTGTTTTGCCAATTTTATTAATTCTATTCCTATATACCTCTGCGAAGACCGACCCAACTCAGGACCTATACCACTTGTAGATAAGTCAAGTCCGATATAGATATAGATATAAACAACGTTAAGTATTCATAATCCATCCGTAAAGTAAAGCAATGAATGTGTGCGTATATATATGCAGATGCGCAGACCGGCCTCATGCGTATGCACTATACCGCATGTGGGTAAGGCAAGTCATCTGTATATATATACGCACACATTCATTACAACAACTCCGGCTTATTAACCATCCATTATTGCAACTTTAAATTATGGCGAAACTTTGCCCATATATACTGTTGAAAATAATGATATGCCATATCATAGATAAACAGTCCACCTTGCCCACCAATTAACAAGACAAATAAAATCTTTTCATCAATTGGACCAGCATAAAAAAGCTTAGGCAAAACCAATATAGCTGGAATATACATCAGATTAAACGAAATATATTTTACGATCCATATCAAGCTCTTTCGGCGCATATGATTTTGTATTAGCATTAGCTTATCATAAGAATATTCTAAAATGAGTATATACATCCCCATAGCTGCAAATGTAATACAATAGAATTTGTTTGGCGCAAGTAAAAACCCCAATATCAGACCCGCAAGATAAAATCCAAAAGCAATTCGAAGATTGCTCTCACGAAATACAATCCCAACACAAAAAGACGCTGCTGCCAATAAAAATAACGTATTAAATTCAAGTATACCACTTAGTATAATTAACACTACACATACGGATAACAAAAGACCCATAAAAGATAATTTTCTCGCATTTAGATGCACGGTATAATATCCCCTCCCATACACTCACAACAGGAATCGGCGCACCACAAGTCACAGCATAGATTGCCAGTTCCTAAGCCGCCTCGTCCATAACCTCCAGCATTGCCACCACCATAGCTACCATAACCACCATAACGATTATCTTGATATCTCTGTCCTTGGGACTGAAGATGATTAAGAAAATCCTTATATTCCTGATTGTTCGGTTCCATATTAACTGCCTGTCTTGCATGATCAAATGCCATAACGTTATTACCAACGCCTGCATTTGCTACTGCACTATAGTAATACCATCTGCCAGAACGCAAAGGAATACGTGCCAAAGTCTTTAACGCTTCAACATAATTACCGGAATTAATATAGTTAAAAACCATTCTCATCTCATCCGATTCATCAGAGGCATTATTTACACCGCTATATCCATTTTCTCTTTCTTGCATTATTTGACTATATGCTTCCTGAACCTCTTTAAATTTTTCTTCTGCAAGACCGGATAGCGGATTGTTCACATACGAATCAGGATGATATTTTCTGCTTAATTCTCGATATGCTTTTTTAATCTCCTCATTTGATGCGTTGGTTGATACCTCAAGTACCTTATACGGATTCGTTATCATTTCCTTGTTCCTTCCTTTTTAATCTATCATCATGTATTTTATTATATTTTGTCCAAACTCCTTCATAAAGGATGTTTCGAATTATATCACTCTCGACAAGACAGGGTAGCTTCTCAAATTCA